>Ga0155910_121_pt1 | contig 72552 bp, 71 predicted proteins | sample RifCSPlowO2_01_FD_107564 | JGI IMG/M metagenome (GOLD analysis project Ga0155910, IMG submission 107564) | Candidatus Daviesbacteria bacterium RIFCSPLOWO2_01_FULL_40_24
CCGATATCTAGCTTGCTCCAAAGTGTTATCCTTTATACCCATACGTTTTAAGAACCTGCTTATCTCAACTTAATTGTGGAAGCAATCAACTCAGCCATTAATTTATGTCCGGCAACCGATGGGTGGATATTGTCATTAGGATCAACAAAACGTTTATTTCCAAACTTGCCATCAATTTTACTAATAGAGTAGGCGTTAATTAAGGGAACCTTGAGGTGATCGATTGCTAAGAATATGACATTCTCCAGCTGTTCCACGATATGAGCAGAGTGTTTTTGAGCTAACTCCTCTGGCCAGTTAACTCCGTTTGGGCCTTTGCCAAAGTCATTTCTTAACGGGGCAATCTCAGCTAACATATAAACATCAGCTCCGGTGTTTTGAGCCTCCTTGACCAGTTGGGATAATACCCGCCAGTGTTTATCCCGGAAGTGAGGCGAGAATGGATTATAGGCAAAAGAGCCCATGATAATAACGTCTGGGTGATGAGATGAGAGAGAAGAGAAGCTCCTGGTTTTGTAGGAAAACGGGGAGTGAAATCTTAAAAGTCCTTGCTCCACATTCTGCCCACCGATCCCGTAGTTATAATAATGAAAGCCGGTATTGGGATACTTTTTTCTTAAAGCGATACTTAAATATTCCAAGCTCTCACCCATGGTGTCAACCATCGAGTCGCCATAAATAGCTATGGTATAGGAGTCTTTGGAAGGCGTTTTAGCTCCCAATACATTCATGGTAGGTGGTAGAGAGTAGTAGGTAGTAACCAGTATAAATAAAAAGACCAAAATCCCCAAGCCACTAGCTACCAGATACTGGCTACTCATTATCATATCTTACACTTTTCCCAGAGGCCCTGTTTATTCTCCTGGGCCTCTATCTCGGCTGCATCAAACAACCCTTGATATTTAATATCTGGTGGATACGAGTAAGATAAGGCGTATCCTTGCCGAACTAAGTACTCATTAATGAATACATTGTTAATCCAAACATATCTGAGTAGCCTTTTATATTTGTCTTTATCTGTTATATCTGTCTCCATTCTCACTAATTTCCCCTCCAGTAAAGACTTGGTAGCGTTTGATGCTTCTTGGCCAAAACAACCAACGGGACGTCTAGGATCAACGGTCTCTGGGGTATCAATCCCAATTAGTCTAACTTTTTCTCCACCCTCAATCTCAAAAGTATCACCGTCAATAACTTTGGTGACTAAGTAAGTGCCGGTCTTTTCACCCAGAGTATTGCCAGGGGATGGTGAGGTGATAGTGGCTGGCGGTAAGTAAACATTAGGGTTGAGTGAGGAAACAGACTGGAAAGCTTGGGCAATTAACCAAATTGCCAGAACAAAGGCAGCAACTGAGAGAATAAGTAGGATTTTGCTTCGAGTCATAGCTTGCTGTTATATTAGAATGAATGAATGTCTTAGGTCAATTTAAGACCAGTTCCAAGCTGCAGATGGCGTTGGGTTTGGGTTTATTGGCAATGGTGGCTCTATTGACTTACCCCAAAATTAATAGCATCATCGTTTTATCCTTAGCAGTAAGCTTGGCAGTCTTGATTGACTTAATTTTAACTAAAACTCGGCAACTACCAGCTTTCTTGCTCTCAGCTGCCTTCATCACCGGCTTAATTATAGCTTTAACCTTTCAACCAGAGGTTTCCTGGTGGCAGATATTATTGGTGGTAGCTTTGGCCATTGGCTCCAAAAACTATATCCGCTATAAAAACAGACACATCTTTAACCCCGCTGCCTTTGGTTTATTCTTTGGATCCCTGTTGATTGGTACTCCTGTTTCTTGGTGGGGAGTCTCCTGGTATCAAGGCCCAATCTTACTACTAATATTAATCCCTGGACTGGTCTCTTTGTATCTGATGAAGCGTCATAAGATTACTCTCTCATTTCTCCTTGTGTACTCTGTCATCATCTCACTTTTAACTTCAAGCCTTTCACTTTTAACGATCTTGGATCCAACAGTGCTGTTTTTTGCCTTAGTGATGTTACCGGAACCGATGACCTCACCCCATTCATTTAGAAACCAGCTATTATTCGGGGTAACGGTAGCAGTTTTAGTAGGAATAGTCTCTTGGTTAAGTAGATACCTGCCTCAGTTCCAATTAGATCCTTTAATCTTTGCCTTATTACTTGGCAACCTCATCTTTTTCAAGCTGAGGTGAGATAGTAAATTCATCCTCATAGCCTGGGAAATAATCAGTTTTAATCTGGTTGGCTGGTAATCCCAGATTCTCTAGGCTCTTTTTAAGGGACTCTACCATCGGTTCTGGACCGGATAGATAAAAGACGGCTGAGGGATGATTTATGAGGTATGACTTAAGAATATCTTCAGTAATCAGGCCGGTAACGTAATCAACTTTTAACCTATCGTGCTTTTTAGTTAATCCAGCAAAGAGATTTTTGAAAGAAGCGTCACTAGTCCGGTTGGCATAAAGCAGGGTAATCGGCGGGTTAATATTTTGTTGGTCCAGATCCATTAAAATAGCTCTGAAGGGGGTAATGCCGATCCCTCCAGCCACAAACACCACCTCTTGTAGATGATCTTGATAAGTAAAGCTACCAGATGGGCCCTCAGCTTCAATATGATCCCCTGGGGCAAGTTTTAACAGCGCTTGTTTAAAGCTACTTCCATCTCCGGGAACAAACTTGGTGGTCATCATGATGGTTTTTTCTTGGGGAGCAGAGGAGATGGTAAAGTAACGAGAAACCCCTCTTTGGTCGGACTCAGGATGGGACAAAAAATACTTTAAAAACTGCCCAGCCTTAAACTCGATCACTGTATTAGGCAAAAAGTGATACGATTTAACATTCGAGGCCTCAGCAACTATTTTTTCCAGGGTTAAACTGTGTCTCATGGTTGAAAGATTATACTATATCCTCTACAATGGCTACCAAGTACGATTTTACTGCTCAGAGGGGGGTGTTTTAATGAATCGCAATGTAACTATCTTAATAGTATTTTTAACGGTGATTGTGGTGGCAGGTTATTTACTGTGGTTAAGAGGTAAGATCAGCTCTTCTGAGCCAGCAGCTCCGGTGCCAACTCCAACGGTGACCTCCGCTCCCATCCCTACGGTTGAGCCTATTGTCAGTGCTTCGCCATCAGCCAGTCCCAAGACGACTCCTAAAATAACACCCAAGGTAACGTCTAAGGTGACGCCAACTAAGGCAGCCACCAGTTCGGGCAAGGTACAGTAAATGATAGATGTGGAGAAACTAGTTATCATTGGTTCCGGTCCGGCCGGATTAGCTGCCGCCATTTATGCTGCGCGGGGTAATCTTTCCCCCTTGGTTATCTCTGGTCGGGAAGCAGGAGGACAGTTGATGTTGACCACTGATGTTGATGATTACCCGGGATTTCCCCAGGGTATTCAGGGGCCAGAGTTAATGGCTCAGATGAGAGCTCAAGCCGAGAGGTTTGAGACCAGATTTATAGCTGAGAACGTTATCTCAGTTGATCTAAAAGTCAGGCCTTTTGTTATCAATAGCGAAACCTCAAAGGTTTATGCTCACAGCGTAATTATTGCTACCGGTGCCTCGGCTAAGTGGTTGGGTTTAGAATCAGAAAAGAGGTTGATCGGTAAAGGGGTCTCGGCTTGTGCGGTCTGTGATGGGTTATTTTTTAAAGGTAAGGATGTGCTAGTTATCGGAGGGGGGGATGCAGCGATGCGTGAGGCGCAACATCTTAGTAAGGTCTGTCAAAGTGTGACTATTGTGCATCGGCGTGGAGAGTTCCGGGCTCAAGCAGCCTTAATCAATTTAATTAAGTCCAAAGCAAATATTAAATTTTTAATGAATTCAGTTGTAGAAGAGATTAGAGGAGAGACTAAAGTTAATAGTGTGAAGATTAAAAATACTCAAAACAATGAGATTAGTGAACTAGAGATAGATGGAATCTTTGTGGCTATCGGTCATAAGCCCCAAACAGATTTTATTAAAGGAGAAGTAGAGTTAGATGAAAATGGCTACATAAAAGTTACTGAGAATACCAGAACCTCAGTTGAGGGGGTTTTTGTGGCGGGGGATGTGGCAGATCACCGCTACCGTCAGGCAGTGACTGCAGCTGGTGCTGGTTGCATGGCAGCCCTAGACGTTGAAGAGTATCTAAGCTATCTAGAAGTAAAAACATCGTAAGGATTTAACCGTGGAAGATGTGGTATCTCTGGCTGGAACGGGCGCACTAAAGCCAGAGCTAGTGGTCTGATGAGGGTTGGGAGGATGCTATCTGTGGCCACATCTGCTGGAAGATAGATATTGGCAAAAACATCGGCACCGCTAACTGTCAGTACTTGTCTGTCATCCATGGTAATCTCCGCGTATGGCCGGTATGGTCTCATCTCAGCCTTCTCAATATCAGTTCTGGTATGACCAAAATAATTCTGTAGACAACGGATCACCAGCGGTGGAGACCAGGTATGACTATCTTTATCTAGTTCAGGGCTCAAAGCGGTTACCTCCCATTCACGAGGTATTGTTGTTTCATGAAGCCTTTTTATAGCTTCTGGTGATCTTCCCCAAGCATTCCTTATTGGTTGGTTTTCGGGCTCGAGCTCACTTGTGTTTCCCTTCCAAAGCCAGGCTGGAGTTGCGGTTCCCTCAGCGATCATCCCAATTAAGCCTATCCCTCTGAGATAGAGGTACAGCTCTCTTTGCAGATCTAAGCGTCCTGCTTGCTCGTCATGGTATCGTTTCTGCCAGACACGACGTCTTGCTTGTTTAGCCTGTCCAGCTTGTTCTAGTGCTAGATCTCTCAGACGACGTTCCTCGTCAATTATCCTAGTCATCTCGGCTCGGACTGACAAAGGACTTTCTATCATATTTCCAACAGAATGTACCTCTTGTCATAAATACTGTCAAGTGGTCTATTGGCAAGTTAAGAGATATAATGTGGAGTGTATGACCGACTCCAACAGCGAGTTTCAACCCGGTTTAGATGATCCCTCTCACACGGAGGCCTTACATTCTGGGTTACAGGAGAGTGTCAAACAGATGGAGCCAATTGATGATGGAGAGACCAGACCCGGTCATGAACAGCCAGCTCAAGTTGATCCGCCAGCTCAGGCGGTAGATAAAAGTTTAGCGGTGAGATTATTTGGCGGATGGTTGGGGATGGGGGACTCAAGGGTAGGCTTACAAAAGATGATTGATCGTTTGAGAAAGAAAAATCCAGGACAAGCGATACAGGAGGTAGTCAAAAAGACATAGAAATTATATGGAAGTTAACCCGGGAGCTATTTCTTCATCCTCCGCACCAGATTTAATTAGCATCTTTATTAATGGATTAATCCTGATTTTATTGGGATTTTTATTAATCATTGGAGTAATTTATCTCAGTAAATTAATTCTTGTGTGGATTAGGTTTAAGGATCGGGAAAAGTACTCCCTAAACAGTGTTTTACTACAAATTACCGTTCCCAAAGCTAATGAGATCAAGATTGACGCTACGGAGCAGTTCTTGGGAGCTCTGTACTCGATCAAGAAAAACACTGGCTGGTTAAGCCATAAGATGCAAGCCCATCTGTCCTTTGAGGTTGTAGCCCTACATGAATCAATCAGATTTTTTGTCTCCGTTCACAAAAGTGTTCGGGATTTAGTGGAAAAACAGATTCATGGCGCTTTCCCAGATGCTGAGATCAAACAGGTACCTGAGTATAATATCTTCACCGAATCTGGTAAAACAGCCTACACTCAACTAACACTAAAAAGCTCCGACCATTTCCCAATAAAAACCTTCCGGGATCTACCGACTGATCCCATGGCCTCCTTAACCTCGGCATTGGCTAAAATGGAGCCAAATGAGGGGGCCATTGTCCAATTAGTTTTATCCCCGGCAGATGGAAAATGGAAAGAGTTAGGCAAAAAATGGCTCAAAAAAGAAAAAGATCCAGGTAAGCCGGATAATCCTAAGCCGGCACCTGATGCCAAACAAATTGAGGCAGTTGAGAGTAAGGTTAGTAAATCTGGCTTTCATACCGCTGTCAGGATTGTTACCTCATCTACTAACTCTGACTCAGCCAAGGCTCATTTATCCAATATTAAAGCTGCTTTTGAGCAGTTTGCCGGTCCCTATAACTCCTTTACCGGGGCTCATATTAAAGATGGATTATTTAAAAATTTAGGAATCCAGTTTTTAAAGCTATTGCAGATTCCCGTCAAAAATGCTGAGGAGGAATTTTTAGAGGATGTAATTTACCGTTACCTGCCACGGTTTCATAAACTGCCGATTCTCACCCCAGACGAGGTATCCTCGCTGTACCATTTTCCCAACAAATCAGTGGAGACTCCCCATATCGCCTGGTTACCCTCTAAAAGAGCCCCGGCTCCGGAGAAGATCCCCACCAGCGGATTATATTTAGGCAAGTCGATCTTTAGAGGTAATGAACGCCCAGTTTATGTTTCTGATCATGATCGCAGGCGTCACACCTATATCATTGGCCGTACTGGTACCGGTAAATCCCAGTTATTATTATCGATGGCGATACAGGATATTATGGCCGGTAAGGGGATTGCCTTTATCGATCCGCACGGTGATCCATCTGAGGAGTTATTACGGTTGATCCCACCACACCGGGCCAAGGATGTAATTTATTTTGATCCTGGTGAGACAACCCGCCCTTTTGGGATGAATATGTTGGAGTATTCAACAGAGGAGGAAAAGCATTTTATTACCACCGAGATTATTGGTTTAATGTATAAACTTTATGATCCCAATAAAACTGGTATTATCGGACCCAGATTCGAGCATGGAGTGAGAAACGCTATGTTAACTGTCATGGCGGTCCAGGGAAATACTTTCTTGGAGGTGATGAGGGTGATGACTGATGATAACTTTTTACGGGAGTTGTTACCTCACGTTACCGATCCGATTGTCAGAAGATATTGGACGGACCAGATCGCTAAAACGGCCGATTTTCATAAATCTGAGGTTTTAGATTATACAGTATCTAAATTTGGGCGCTTTGTAACAAACAAAATGATGAGAAATATCATTGGCCAATCTAAATCCTCCTTTAATCTTCGACAGATTATGGATGAGGGAAAGATCTTAATTGTTAACCTCTCCAAAGGCAAGATGGGGGAGGAGAACTCTAATTTCCTAGGGTTGGTACTGGTTCCCAAGATTCTAGCTGCTGCTATGTCTCGGTCTAATATTCCCGAAGAACAAAGGAGAGACTTTTATCTATATGTCGATGAGTTCCAAAACTTTGCTACCGAAACTTTTGCCACCATTCTCTCTGAGGCTAGAAAGTATCGCCTAGATCTAATTGTGGCTAATCAGTTCATTGGACAGTTACAAGAGGATATTAAAAATGCTATCTTTGGGAACGTCGGAACTTTAATGGCCTTCCGGGTTGGAGTAACTGATGCCAACTTCCTACAGCACGAGTTTACACCAATATTTAATGAAAATGATTTAGTCAATATTGAAGCCTATCATGCTTATGTTAAGACTCAGGTTAACGGTGAGCCGGTGCCACCTTTTTCTATTAGTACCGCCAAAGATATGAAGGCTTGGAATGGTATGCAGCGGGAGGAGATTGCGGCAGCCATCAAAGAGCTTTCTCGGTTAACCTATGGGCGGGATGTGGTTGAGGTTGAGGCAGAGATAGCCTCAAGAGCAAAATTATAGAGATGCCAGATATCATCAAAATAGTTTACTTATTGGTTGGGGTGTTTTTGGTGTTGGGGTTGTTAGCCAATATTGGTGGGAGGTTTCCTAAATTACCGGGAGATATTGATATAGATAAGCCAGGTATTAAGCTTTATATTCCTTTCACCTCAGCCATAATTATCTCGGTGATTTTGACCCTTTTATTCAACTTCTTCAGGAAATGATGTAAAATACGTTCACGGGCGGATGGCGCAACGGTTAGCGCAAATGTCTTATACACATTAGGTTCCTGGTTCGAATCCAGGTCCGCCCACCATTTGGAACAAGAAACATTTATAATTCTTCCAGCGTGGTTTTATTCTCGAGTGTAACGAGAGATCAAGATAAGCTACAACTACTCTATAATTCTTCCAGCTTGATCTTATCCTCAGAAGATCTGGTAGAGACATATTGCAGGTATCTCTCGGTGGCAGCTACTCTTTTATGACCAGCCAGTTTGGAAACCATTACTAAGCTCAGCCCAGATCCTAATTGATGAGTAATCCAGGTGTGTCGTAGATCATTTACTTTAGTTCCTTTAATTCCAGCTAGTCTAAAATATCTGTCGATAGAAGTGCGGATGTTTCTCACTAGTAAAGGTCGGCCAGTTTTAGTCACAAATAAGGTATGGTTTTGCGTTTTAGGTCTGATCTCAAGATATCGTCTGATAGCCTCAATAACAGCTTGGGTTAAAGGAATAGTTCTCTCATTTGAGCCTTCTGCTACTCTAATATAAACATGAGGCGTCAAACCTGTGGGGGTATTGTTATCCAGCCTGACATCTTCAACGTTAACCTTGGAGAGTTCACCAATCCTCATTCCAGATTGCAATAGTAGCTCAATGACTGCTGACATTCTAATATCCCCTCGGGCTGCATCTCTTAGGGCCCGGTATTCAAGTTTAGAGAGAATCCTGGGTGGTTTATTCTCAAAATCAGGGTGCTCTAAAGATACTGCTGGGTCAGAGGCGATTAAATTCGAGGATTGCAAAAACTTAAAAAAGGTCTTGGTGGAGTTGGTCTTTCTAGAGATGGATTTGGGAGTGTAGCCATCTTTTAAAAGGTTACCCATAAAGGTTCTTAATTGATCAACAGTAGTCTCCTTTGGATCAATTACTGATTGGCTTTCTAAAAATGTAACAAGTTGCTCAACGTCTTTGCCATAAGCTAAGATAGTAGAGGTCGAACGGGCTCGACCTTTGAGGTGACCGATAAACTGTTGTCTAGCATCTGATAAGGTAACCATATATTAAGATGTATGATACGAAAAACGCGGGAACTTGTCAACTATGGGCTTCGCCTGATAAGCGCCACCTGTTTTTACGGTATAAAATATGATCAAAAAAGGAACGATAGTACTTGTAACTTTACTGATACTAGGGATTTTGTATGGAATAACCCAGCAGATAAATCAATCCTTGGGAGCTAGGGGAAGGTTAAAAAATCAGGCTCAGGAGGTAGCTAAATTAGAGTCTGAAAATCAACAACTGCAGGAGGAGTTAAACAGAGTAAAAAGTGTGGAATTTGTGGAAAAAGTAGCTAGGAATAATTTAAATTTGGCCAGAAACAATGAGACTATATTTATTATCTCTGATGAGGCCATAGCAAAAACACTACAAGGTAGTAAGGTGGAGGAGACCAATCTACCCAACTGGCAGGGGTGGCTAAGACTATTTTTGAATTAGGCTGAATTTTCTTCGGATCGACCTCAAAGCGTCAGGTAGCACAGCAATTCCTAAATTGTAGGCTAATTTAGTGCCAACTCCTAAAGCGATATTTTCCGACTCTTGTCCCATGGCTATGGGCAATAATATTCCCAGAACTAAATCTGAAGAGAGGGCTGCCAGCATCCGCGTTCCAAAATATACTGTTCCAACGTTATAATCTCCGATCGCCTTACGAGTGCCAGGAAAGGTAAATTGACCAGCTGACTCAAGCATGCTAATAAGGCGAGGCTTTGGTGATTGGGACCTATCAGCTAAGAAAGCCTCGATTCCAGTAACTTGAGCTAAGATATTAGCCGTGTACTCAACTTCACTTGATAATTTTGTCTCTCTCACTGATTGGAGAATAGTCCTTCAACACTTGGCTGTCAAGTTACAAAGATTTTTGTTGCGGGGGTGGAATGATGTTAGAAACTTTTATTTCGCCTGATTTGTACCCCTTAATTCTAGCCTTAACTCCATTAAGGTTCTTCTAGGGTTGAGTAATCAAATGGTGGTACTCCTTTTTCAAATTCATCAACTGCTCTTTCAATATATCGGCTGTTTTTGTAGATGATATATTTTAGGTACTCTACCGCTTGATTGTATCCCTCTCCAATCCTGGTATAGCCCAATTCTGACAAAAGCCTCAGTGCTTCAAAAGAAATCACCTGAATATTACTTCTTCCAGCAGATTGTATGATAGTTTCTACTGCTACCTTATACTGAGTTGGAGTTGCTATAGTATAGATAGATCTAGTATCATCTGCAGGATCAATAGTTACTGCGACTTCACTGTCAAAACCACCTTCAGTTTTTAAATAGCTTCCACCTTGTCGATAACTGGCGATAAAGCGTAAAGCAGGATCTTTAGGGCTAACCCCTACTACGCCATTTTTAGCTACCCCTAATACAATAGGAAAATCAGGTTCGATACCTCTTTGGTATCTTGCTAATGCTTTATTTATTGCCACTAATCGATCTTCCAGAATCAGTTTAGCTTCCCAATCTCTTTGACCTACGTCTGTTAAATTCTTTTCATATTCCGTTTGTATTCCCTGGAGATACTCCTCGCTTAAACGAGCATAGTTCCAGTCAGGATTACCTGTCATTTCAGCATAAGCAATAGCTGTACCTAGCCCACCTTGACCAATTCCCATATAAATTTCAGTTGCCTTTTTAACAAAACGACGATTAAAATTTCCCCTAACTCCTTCACCGATATGCTGTGTTTCTTGGTCTAGCAAAGGTAAAGCTGTGTTTCTTGGGTGAAGTCCACGCTGCAAAACACTTCCTAAAACGTCTGAACTTGTACCATGAGATAACTCTGAAAACAATATCTGATTTATATTTAAAAATTCCCTTAATTCTAATAAATGACCTACCCGGGAATCGCCGGCAGCTACTAGTTGGTCTATCCGAGTATTTAACTGCTTTAAATCCGAACTAGTTAGTCTATTGGTTGAAAAGTCTTGGTAACCTACTTTACGAAATGACTCGGTATAACAATGTTTTGCTCCATCTGTAAGATTAGGTTCTTCAACCCTCTTTGGTATCGGTTTTTCTCCACCCTCTGGCTCCATATATGCTCAGTTTACTGCCATACAAAGAAGCAATCAAGAGCAGAAAAGATCAGGAACACGTCAGGATTGTACCTATAGGACGGAATTGCTAGAATCTACTGATGCAATTCAGATATGAAGCAGAAATAGGTTATCTAGGTTCCACAGGTAGCAAATTGAGTTACCGATTTACTAAGCCAGGCTTACCAAACTCAACTGATATTCTGACCCAGGGAGTTTTATTGCTTCATGGAGCCTCTTCATCTAAAGGGAGGGGAAGGGTTTTGTTTGAACAGTTTCAGGATTATTTAGCATCCAATAATATTAGTTCTTTAGCATTTGATAGTAGAGGTATAGGAACTAGCGAAGGGGATTATGCAGACAGTACTTTAAAACACAGACTTGAAGATGCTGAGATAGCTTATCAGCATCTATTTGATAGAATTGAAACAGATGTTAAAAGATTAGCTGTCGTTGGTGTAAGCATGGGTGGGCATGTAACAGCTAGGTTAATTGGAGGACACCCTAATTGGTTTTCTAAAGCGGTACTTGTTAATCCAGCTGCTTATAGTTGTGAGGCAGAAGACAAAAGATTTAAACCAGATACCGCATTCACCGAAGTCATAACTAAACCTCGTAGTTGGAAAAGCTCTCCTGCCTTTGAGGATATAGCAAGATTAAACGGTAGAGTTTTGCTGTTAAGAAGCGAGTTAGATACTGTAATACCAATTGAAGTTATTAAGCATTATAGAGAGGCTGTTGCGAATAGACTTTCTGAGGTAGTTATTCCTGGAATATCACATACTTTCTTATCTGGTACGGATGATGCTACTGAGTTAGGGCGACAAATTTTATATAGAGTAACTACAGGTTTTTTAACCCAAAAAGGTTAACAACCTAGTACACTTTACAAAAAAGACTCGACTTGCGACAAAAACCTCAAAATTTACCAAAAAGTTAATCCCTGTCGCATTTTTTATTAAGTTGCGGGGCTGGGATTCGAACCCAGGACCTTCAGATTATGAGCCTGACGAGCTACCACTGCTCTACCCCGCTCTAAGATAAGGGGCAAGCTGTGCTTACCCCGCTACGAACTTTGGCATTATACACCTTGTTGTAATGTTAGAGCAAGCTGGTGATCTGTTAGAATGTGCCAATGTGGTTTGTCTATGTGATTTTATGCAAAGATAAGAGTTTTTATACCGGGTATACCGATAATGTTGCAAAAAGATTTTTGGCTCATCAATTGGGAAAAGGTGGTAAATATACCAGGTCTCACCAGGTTATAAAAGTAGTTTATCAAGAGAAATTTGAGACCAAGTCTCAGGCGTTAAAAAAAGAGTTAGAGATAAAAGGGTGGAGTAGGGAGAAAAAAATTAAGAATTTAAAACTTAGTGGTACAATTTAGATATTAGATGGATTTTACCCAGGCTATTATTTTATCTATTGTTGAAGGAATAAGTGAGTTTTTACCCATCTCCTCGACCGGACATCTGATTTTAGCCTCAAGATTATTAAATATTCCCCAGACAGAGTTTGTTAAAACATTTGAGATTTCAATTCAGTTTGGAGCAATTTTAGCGGTGGTTTTTTTATATGGAAAAAGATTGTTAATAGATTTTAAAACCTTAAAAAGAGTAATTTGGGTTTTTATCCCCACAGCCTCCTTGGGATTTTTACTTTATGGAGTAATTAAAAGTTTCTTGTTGGGCAATTTAGTGGTAACAATTTGGGCCTTAATTATTGGCGGAGTATTGATTCTTTTTTTGGAGAAACATTTTCAAACTAGGGAAGGCAATCAAAAGATAACTGAATTAAGTCTTAAAAAATCGCTTCTATTAGGGATAATTCAAGCCCTATCTGTAATCCCTGGTGTTTCCCGTTCTGGGTCAACTATTTTTGGTGGGATGTTGTTGGGGTTAAGCAGAAAAGAGGCTACTGAGCTATCGTTTATGGTGGCTTTACCATTGATGACTGCAGCCACAGGATATGATTTACTGAAAAATTACGATCTGATCTCCAACGTCAACTTAAGTGTTTTAGCTGTAGGTATGGTGGCCTCATTTCTAACGGCGGTAATTGCAATCAAGTGGCTGTTGAGATATGTCACAGATCACAACTTTTTTGTCTTTGGAGTTTATAGAATAATAATTGGCCTAATTTTTATCTTACTATTTTTATATTAACCCATAGTTTGATATTTTAATCCAGATTTGTTATACTTTAATTTATGATTATTGAACTCGGAGAGCCTATTGTAGCTAGAGGTGGAGAGGCTAACTTATCCCAGGATGGGTCGATGTTGGTTTGGAATAAGCCAGTTGGGGTGCCAGTATATGGAGGTTCTGAAAACAAGCAACCCATAGGAGCCAGGGAGTATATCTCTGCAAGATATAATGATGATTGGGAGCCAGTTAATCTTATCGATAGGTGGGCTTCAGGAGCGTTACTGTTTGCTAAAGAGCAGGGTTTACTGACAGCTTTAACAACTCAGTTGTATGATCAAGGAGTTGTGAGGGTTTATCGGGCATTGGTCGTGGGTCAGGTAGATAATGTTTGTGGTGTGATTGGGCAGATGGGGTATTGTCCAATAGAAAAAAGAGCCAAGCTGCAACAATTTCCAGACGCAACATTTACCAGAAGTAAGATCCTGCCACTAGAATATAGATCAGGTCCAACAAGAGACACAATCACCTTGGTAGAGATCGAGACTCATCCTGATCTTATCGGTCAAGTAAGATTGCATTTGGCACATATTGGACATCCTGTGTGTGGTGACGAAAGGGATCCGCATCGTGCTGAATATGAACGGTTGATGGCACATCTTTATGGATTTGATATCAAGCATCCCGGGACAGGAAAAGTCAGATATATTAGAGCCCCGTACCCTAGGGAATTTACCTTACAATAGCTAAATTCTGTTATATTAGATTTGGATTTGTTACAATTCACCGTGTTTGGCAGCGTAGCTCAGTGGTAGAGCGGAGCCCTCATAAAGCTTAGGTCGTTGGTTCGAATCCAACCGTTGCCACACTTCGACAGGCTCAGTGTAAACCTGCTATCATATATTTATGATCCTTTATGAGTTTGAGGGTAAGGAACTTCTGAAGAGCATTGGGGTTGTGGTTCCCAGGTCTCAACTGATAATCAATCCCGCTGATAAGATCTTTATTAATACGCCGTTAGTTTTAAAGGCTCAGGTTTTATCGGGAAAAAGAGCTCAGGTGGGAGGGATAGTTATTTTACAAACAGGTGACAATGTTGCAGAGAGTGTCAATCTGCTTTTTGCTAAAACCATCAATGGAGAAAAAGTTGAAAAAGTATTAGTAGAGGAAAAAGTGGAGATAGAGGCCGAGTATTATCTGTCAATTTTATATGACACGGAAAACAGAGGGCCAATTCTAACATTTTCTGAATCAGGGGGAACGGGAATTGAGGATCGTGAGGTAAAAAATTATCCAATTAATATATTGAGTCCAAAATTTCCTCAAATAGATATTCCCCAAGAAATAGGCGAGAAATTATTAAAATTTTTCTTTGAGAATGATTGCTTATTAATTGAGATTAATCCATTGGTTAAAACCAAATCTGGTGCATGGCTAGCCTTAGACGCTAAGATTAAGCTTGACGATGATGCCAAATTTAGACATGAAGGTTGGGACTATTCGCCCAGACTAGCTCCTGGACACACCCCAACAACATCAGAGATAGAGGCTAAAAAAATTGATGAGGGTGATTATCGGGGTACTGCCGGATCAGCTTATTTTGATTTGGATGGGGACATTGCTATTTTGTCTTCCGGTGGTGGAGTATCCTTGACTGCCATGGATGCTTTGATTAAGTGTGGCGGTAAGCCGGCTAATTTTACTGAATACTCTGGTAATCCACCTCGGGAGAAGGTGGTGAAATTAACCAAAATTGTTTTATCTAAATCAAACATTCATGGATTGTGGATTATTGGTACGGTAGCTGCTAATTTTACTGATATCTATGAAACATTAATGGGGATTATCGATGGATTAAAAGAGGTGGAAAAAGAGCTCAATACGAAGTTTAATTTTCCGATTGTCATCAGGCGTGGTGGCCCTAGAGAAGATGAGGCATTTGCAGCTCTAAGAGAGGTCAAAGATTTTAATTTAATCTTACAAGGAGAGGAGGTAAGTATCTCAGGGTCAGCTAAAGTAATGGCAGAGAAAGCTCAAGAATATGCTAATAATTCCTAAGGGAGCAAAGGTTTTGGGTCAGGGAATTACCGGGTCAGAGGGATCCCGGGCGGTGCCGTGGATGAAGCAATATGGCACAAATTTAGTAGCTGGTGTTACTCCTGGCAAGGGCGGGACTGAGGTTGAAGGAGTGCCAATTTATAACTCGGTGCAGGAGGCTGTTGAGGCTGTGGGGAGTATTGATGTAGCTATCCAATTTGTTCCAGCTAAGTTTATGAAAGCAGCCCTGATTGAGGCAGTAGATGCGGGAATAAAGTTACACATTATCCAGGCTGAGAAGGTGCCAACCCAGGACACTGCTTTTGTGGTAGCTTATGCCAAGGGAAAAGGAGCTACCATTATTGGTCCCAACACCGCCGGATTAATCTCCCCTTCTAGGCAGTTAAAACTAGGATTAGTGGGGGGAGGAAACCCCACCAAGATGTTTATGCCTGGTAATATAGCCGTGCTTTCCAAGTCTGGCAGTATGGCAGCTGAGATCTCGCTCCAACTCAAAAAAGCCGGGTTGGGGGTCTCCTGGGCTATAGGTATTGGGGGGGATAGAATAATTGGCTCAGATTTTGTGGATTTGATGCTTGATTTAGAAGAGGATCCGGAAACAACAGCCTATGTATTGTTTGGTGAGCTAGGGGGGACTTATGAGGAGCGGGTGGCCGATTATGTAAAATCCGCTCAGATCAAAAAGCCAGTAGTTGCCTTTATCGCCGGCGAGTTTACAATGAAATTACCCTCCGATGTTCAATTTGGACACGCTGGTGCTATTATTGAGGGGGATAAAGGACGTCCTGATCACAAAAGACAGGTTTTAAGAGAGGCTGGGGTAAAGGTAGCAGATGATCTGGATCAGATAGTAGCACTTGTGAGAGAATCAATTAATGGCTAAAACAGCGGACAATTTAGATTTATTAAATAGAGCAAGTTCTGTAAAGTTTTCAGATTTAATATTTGAGACTTTAAGTGAAAAGACTCCTACTGAGCAGGAGTCTAAACTGTTTGAGTTAATTTTAAACCTCTCAATTGACCATGGCCCGGATACTCCATCAGCAACTAAGGTAATTGAGACAGCTAAAAGTGGTCTGACTATTAGTCAGGCTGTAGCAGCTGGGATTACCGAGATTAATGATACTCACGGTGGAGCAGCAGAGCCTTTGATGGAGATTCTGTATCAAATTCAAAGTTCAAAATTCAAAGTTCAAAATTTAATAGAGGAATATTTAAGAGAAGGAAAGAGGTTGCCGGGGTTTGGGCACAGACTGTATAAGGATGTTGATCCAAGAGCGCAGTTAATTCTTACAAGTATAGAGTCTGAGTTTAAGGGGATTGTCTTAGAGATGGAATCAGAGCTGGAAAAACAAAAAGGAGTTAAGCTACCAATTAACATTGATGGGGCTATAGCGGTAGTTTTATGCTCCTTTGGTTGGGAGCCAAGATTGGGGAAGGCAGTGTTTATTAGCTCACGAGCCTCCGGGTTGTGCACTCACTATTTAAATAATAGTTGACAACTGCACCATTTTAGTAGTTCAATATACAGGTTAGATGAGTATCTTTGTTAGGCAATCGAATACATTTCACCCTAAACCCTGCATTTATGCAGGCGTTTCTGGTGTGTGATGTAGTGTGACTGCATCAAGCGCATCAGGAACCGCCATGATAGGCGGTTTTTTGATGGTTTAGTAGAAAGGGAAAAATTATGTCTATTGGTCCAGAATTTATAGCAGAAAATATGGGGTATTGGCTAAACTTGCCTGTTTTGATTGAGAGGAATAGATCCGACGAAACAGAGTTAATTCCTGGTGTTGTTTCTAGTATAGATCCAGGTAAGGGCAAGGTATTAATCAGGGGTTTAATTGAAGGGGTGGAATATGCTGCTCCTCTGGAGTTGTTACGATCTGGTCGAGCTTGGAGTAGGAAAGGACACTTAAGGTACAGTCTCTTACCTCAATCCAGAGGGTTTGTTTCTGATCGTGGTAGTGGTAGCTTGATTCCTGGAAACTTGTGGGTAGAGTAAGGGTTAAAAAGTTGTCTATTTCTGGTATACTCTCCTTGTTATGAAAAGAATTTTAACTGGGGATCGGCCAACCTCCGGCAGTTTTCATTTGGGTAACTATGTTGGTTCTTTAAAAAATAGAGTTAATCTGCAGGACGAGTATGAGACATACATATTGGTGGCAGATCTACACGCCCTAACTACCCACTTTAATAAAACAGAGACTATCCGAGAAAATATTAAGGGTCTAATGTTGGGGTATCTATCTATTGGGTTAGACCCTCAAAAGGTAACATTTGTGCTTCAATCTGGCATACCGGAGGTGACAGAATTAGCTTATTACTTAGGAACTATTACCCAAAGGTCAGTATTAGAAAGACAGCCGGCATTAAAGGAAAAACTAGACCAAGGCGCACAAGATACCTTTGCCCTATATTCTTATCCAGTATTAATGGCAGCAGATATATTGTTACCTAAGGCCAACTTAGTTCCAGTAGGCAAGGATCAAAAAGCTCATGTAGAGTTTGCCCGGGATATTGCTATTAAGTTTAACAACTTATTCGGTGAAACCTTCCCTATACCAGAGCCTTTAATTGGTGAGGTGTCAACTCTGCTAGGTACTGATGGGCAATCTAAGATGGGAAAATCTTTGGGTAATGCTATTTTTTTAACTGATTTTACTGAAGAGGTGGAAAAGAAGGTGATGAGTATGTATACCGACCCTAATAGAGTTCACCCAACAGATCCTGGTAATGTTGAAGGAAATCCGGTCTTTATCTATCTGGATGCTTTTGCTGAGGATAAAAACAAAGAACCGATAAGCGATTTTAAAAAGCGCTATGAGACAGGACAGGTAGGAGATGTTGAGGTTAAAAAGTACCTGATACAAGTTTTAAACAATTTCCTGGATCCAATACGCACAAAGCGTGCTGAGTTTGAGAGTCATCCAGAGCTAGTGATGAGAATTCTTAAAGAGGGAACCCAAAAAGCCAGAATTGAGGCTCAAAAAACACTGAGTGAAGTTAAAAAAGCCATGAAGTTAGATTACTTCTAGATTAAATAAGATGATCTCCTATGATGATTTTGCCAAATGTGAGTTTAGAGTAGGGACGGTTGTTTTGGCTGAGGAGATTGTTGGATCAGATAAACTATTAAAACTACAGGTGGATTTTAAAGAAGAGCAGTTAAGACAGATTCTCTCGGGAATTAAACAGTGGTATAAGCCATCCCAGCTAATAGGCAAACAATTTGTTTTTATTACCAATTTAGAGCCAAGGGTGATGATGGGGTTAGAATCAAAGGGGATGATTCTTTGTGCTGACCTTTCGACAGACTTAGGGCAAGCAAAACCCATTCCTTTAAAGCCCACCTCTAAGGTGCTGCCTGGAACAAGAATCAGGTAATACACTTGTGGTGGGGTGTAATCTGGTATAATCTCCAAGCTCATGGCAAACGGTAGAAAGAAGTTTCCCCAAACAAGATTAGTTAATCTCTTAAAAGGGATGGGGGTCTATGTATTAGTTGGTCTGGCTGCACTGCTATTTTTTACTAACCTCTCAGGCGGAACGAGTGGTGGTGGAGATCAGGTTCCGATATCTAAAATTGTTACTGATATTAAAGATGGCAAAGTAGATAAACTTGAGCTGGAAAACGAACGAATTGTAGTTTTCTATAAAGGAGATAATAAGCAGGTAATCTCCCGTAAAGAAGCAGGAGAGTCTATCTATAAGATCTTGGAGTCATCTGGTGTTGATCCAAAAACTGTTGGCATTGAGGTTAAAGACACCTCGCTGCAGCAAGCTTGGATGTCAATCCTCGGCACACTACTACCAATAATACTGATGGTGGTATTTTTCTTTTTTATCTTCCGCCAAGCCAAAGATGCCGGTAGTTCAATCTTCTCTTTTGGACAATCTAAAGCCAAAGTTTTTTCTAAAGACGCTCCGCAGATCAAATTTACTGATGTGGCTGGTGTTGAGGATTCCAAAAAAGAGCTGCAGGAAGTGGTGGAGTTTTTAAAGACTCCCGAGAAGTTTAAGGCTTTGGGAGCTAGAACTCCCAAAGGAGTGTTGTTAGTAGGGCCAGCGGGTGTAGGCAAAACTCTTTTAGCCAGGGCAGTAGCTGGGGAGGCTGGGGTACCATTTTTCTCGATTGCTGGATCAGAATTTATGGAGATATTGGTAGGGGTAGGAGCAGCTAGGGTTAGGGATATGTTTGCCACCGCCAAAAAATCTGCCCCCTCAATTATCTTTATAGATGAGATTGAGAGTATTGGTAGACAAAGAGGGATGGGAGGATTTTCTGGTGGACACGATGAGCGTGAGCAGACGCTAAACCAGATTTTAGTCGAGATGGATGGCTTCAGCCCTAACGAAGCGGTGATTGTGATTGGGGCTACCAACCGTCCAGACATGCTTGATGTTGCTTTAATTAGACCCGGCCGTTTTGACCGTCGGGTTACCTTGGGTTATCCGGATTTGGAAGAACGTAAGGCGATCATTAGTATTCATATGAGAAACAAACCTTTTGAAAAAGATGTAAACATGGAACGGATTGCCCGCCGGACGATAGGCTTTACTGGCGCTGATTTGGCAAACATGTTAAATGAAGCAGCTATCTTGGCTGCCCGTGAAGATAAAAAAGCTATTGATAATCAGGACTTGGAAGAGGCTGCCACTAAGGTTAAGTTGGGACCGCAAAGGAAGAGATTACAGTCCGATGAAGACCGAAAATTAGCTGCTTATCATGAGGCTGGCCACGCTGTTGTGGGACATTACTCACCTCATGTTGACCCAGTGCATCGGGTGACGATCGTGGCGCGGAGTATGAGTGGCGGACATACCTCTTTTCCTCCCACCCATGATAGAAACAATGAGTCAAGATCAAGGTTGCTAGACCAGATAGCTACAGCCATGGGAGGACAGGCAGCGGAGAAGCTAGTCTTAAAAGATATCTCTACTGGTGCCTCTTCAGACTTGGAGATCGCTACCTCAATCGCTCGGGCTATGGTCATGGATTATGGGATGAGTAATTTGGGTCCGATATCGGTGGGATCAAAATCCACCTTTGGTTGGATGAGGATGGCGGATGAGGGGGGTAGCATCTCAACAGAGATGTTAAATAGGATTGATATAGAGGTCAAGAGGATCTTGGATGAAGGGTATAAACAAGCTGAAGGGATACTAAAAAGACACCGAACCAAGCTGGATAAAGTAGCCAAAGCCCTACTGGAGATAGAGACATTGGACACAGAGGAGTTTGAAAAAATTGTTGGCAAGAAACTAATTCCCCAAGGAATTTCTACCACCCCTTCTCCGGTATTAAGTTAATTGTCTAAATGATATGTGATCCGTTATAATCGTGAGACGATTACAAATACATGAAAAAATTGGTCTTGATTGATGGAAACGCGCTATTACATCGGGCCTATCACGCCACTCCGCCACTGACCACCTCCAAAGGTGAGCTAGTTAATGCTGTTTATGGGTTTACGCTACTTTTGCTTAAGGCAATTGATGATCTAAAGCCAGATTATATCGCTGTGGCTTGGGATATGAAGGCGCCCACCTTTAGGCACACTCAATATGCAGAGTATAAAGGCAAAAGGATCGCAGCTGATGAAGCATTGAGTAAACAATATGATCGAGTATTTGAAGTCCTCAAAAACTTTTCCATCCCCGAGTTTAAACTTCCTGGATTTGAAGCGGACGATCTAATAGGGGCTTTAGCTAAGCAGGCAGTCAAAAAAGACAGCTCTTTGGAGGTAGTTATCTTAACTGGTGATAAGGATATTATGCAGCTGATTAATGCCCATGTTAAGGTGATGATGCCTAGAAAAACTATTCAGGATGTCGGTTTGTATGGAGAGGAGGAGTTTAGATTGAGGTTTGGCTTTTCACCAATTTTACTAATTGACTACAAGGCATTAGCTGGAGATAACTCGGACAATATCCCCGGCGTGCCTGGAATAGGGGAGGTTAGCGCTACTAAGTTAATCCAAAAATATGGCTCTTTTGAGGGTATTTATGCTCACTTAGCTGAATTGCCAGATAGAACGAGAAAGCTATTGGAGGAAGGTAAGGAGATGGGGGTGAAAAGTAAACACTTGGCCACGATTGAAACGGAGATTCCCATCAAGTTAGATCTACAATCTTGCCTGGTTCATGAATTTGATCATTCTAAAGTGATCAGTTTATTTACAGAGCTAGAATTTAAAAGTTTAATAAAGCGAATTCCTGGCATATCAACTGTTTTAGCGGACACTCCAACCAGTCAAAATAGTGGAGTGACTGCAGATCTCGATCGTCAAGTGGGTAAGGTTTTAAAAAAAATGTCGGAACATGGCGTACTGTTAGATTTGCAGTTTTTGAATAGACTTGGTAAGGATTTAAAGGCCCAATTAGAGAGTATTGAATCTCAAATTTACTCACAAGTTGGCCATCAGTTTAATCTTAACAGCCCAAAACAACTATCAGTAGTCTTATTTGATGATCTAAAGTTACCAGTTATTAAAAAAACTAAAACTGGCAGGAGCACCAATGAGGAAACATTGATGGAGCTGTCAAACGCTCATCCAGTAGTCCCGTTGTTGTTGAAATATCGGCAGCTGTTTAAGTTGGTATCCACCTATATCGATGCTCTGCCTCGGTATGTGGCTCAAGATAAAAGAGTGCACTCAACCTTTAATGTAGAAGGGGCAGCTACCGGAAGATTGTCCTCTCAGGATCCTAATTTACAAAATATTCCTATCCGGGGCACCCTCGGCGCCGAGATCAGAAAAACCTTTGTAGCTCCTAGAGGAAGAATTTTACTCGGAGTAGATTACTCACAAATAGACCTGCGGATTATGGCGCATTTGGCGGATGATCCAGGCTTAAAATCTGCTTTTCAGCAGGGAGTTGATATTCATGCGGTGACTGCGGCGAGAATATTTAAAGTTCCACTTGAGGAGGTTACTAAAGAACAGCGGGGGGTGGGAAAAACCATGAACTTTGCCACTCTATATGGCCAAGGACCGCACGCCTTATCAAAGCAATTGGGGGTAGATTATGCAACTGCGAAAGGATATATCGATCTGTACTTCAATGAGTTTCCTAATGTTAAAGCCTGGATGCAAAAAACCCTGGAAAGAGCCTATCAGGATGGGTATGTTGAGACTTTGTGGGGGAGAAGAAGGTTTATTCCTGAGTTGCAGGCATCCAATCGGATGATGAAATCATACGGAGAGCGGGCAGCGGTTAATCATCCGGTTCAAGGGACGTCGGCAGATATGATTAAACAAGCGATGGTAAAAATTGACGCTGTGTTTACTAAGAAAAAACTTGACTGTATTTTAATTTTACAGATTCATGATGAGTTGTTATTTGAATGTGATCCAGCCTGTCTGGAGGATGCAGCTTATATAATTCGCGAAGAGATGGAGAGCTCCCTAGAGCTTTCAGTACCAGTGGTAGCAGAGATTAAAAGTGGTCCCAATTGGGGTGAGATGGTGTCTTTAAAAATTGAACAGCTAAAGACTTAATTTCTTAACATCTCTTTTTTCAATTGTGAATTTAGTGTACCCAGTTTTTTCGAGGATCAAAAAAGTCAACCAGAGTAATGGAGAAACCAAGAGAGACAATAAGGAACTAAGAGAGTTTAGAGAAAGAAAAAATAACCCAGTTAGTGCCAGAGGAATAAAATCTTTATACGGATTTATTAAGCTATCAATTTGTGATTGTAGTGCTGTTTTCATAAGATTCGTACCTGGATTGCGGTTAGTTTGAGAAGCGGTTGGTTTATCAAGCTGATCCAGAACTTTAGGATCTAGACCATATTGTTTAAGCATCTCAGGATTTTGACGCAGGAGCTGAGTCTGTTCGGACTCAGATGATGTCTGAGGTGCCAATTGCAGAGCCTGATCTATTAAAGAATCAGGCAGTTTAAATCCTTGGGATTTTAGGTGAAGTGTTGTTAGTTGGTAATAGGCCAGAGAGCTGGTCAAGATAACTAAGGCAATTAATAATTTTACAAGGGGAGCTAACAACTCAGTCGGCTGAAAAGTTAAGTAACTTGTTAGCTTGGGGGAGAGGAGCACAAAGCTAACAAGCAAAGATATAATTAAACAAACAGTTGCTAGATAATTTGCTGGCGCTGTCAGGACAAAAAGCGCGGTTAATCCCAGTAATATTACAGCAGGTAGGATAAATTTCCAGTCATTTGCTAGGGTAGCAAAAATTATATAGCAAGTAGATCCTAATATTAAAAATCCTAAGACCCAAATTAGTTTTATAAAGTTACTAAAGTTTAGGGAAAATAATAAGTATGGATCGGTTATAAAGTTTTGGATGGACCAAAAGAATAATAGAAAAAAAACTAAGGCAGGGATAATAAAAAAGATCTTTTTGGCTAGTTCCATCTAAATAGTGTAGCACTATTTACCATAGTCAGGTACAATTCTTATATGAAAGTTGCTTTGGTTCATGATTATTTAAAAGAATACGGTGGAGCGGAAAGAGTTTTGGAAACTTTGCATGAAATATTTCCTGAGGCTCCCATTTATGTGGCCTACAAAAATCTCAATGGTTTAGGATCACACAAAGAGCGGGTAAAAAAATGGTCCGCCAATGGCGGAATTAAATCTTCCTGGATACAATATTTACCCTTTGCTAATAATTTAATCTCTTATCTAAAAATTATTGCCCCTAATCTTTTTGCCGGGATAGATTTATCAAGCTATGACTTGGTAATATCTTCCTGTAATACCTACTTTTCCAAGGCGGTTAAGGTAGGTAAAAACACACTACACATTAGCTATATCCACACCCCACCAAGATACCTGTATGGCTTTACCACCACCATCAGTTATAAAAATCCAATACTGAAAGCGTTGGCCGAGATTGGACATCATTACCTTAGGATTAAAGATTTTGAGGTCTCCCAACAACCGGATATTTTAGTGGCTAACTCTAAGGCAGTTCAAGCAAGAATTACCAAGTTTTATAGAAGGGACAGCGTGATAATTTATCCGCCCATTGATATTGAAAGGTTTAAGGCTGCCAGAGTGGTTGGAGAGGGAGGGTATTATCTCTCAGTCTCTAGATTAGTCAGAGGTAAGGGAGTGGAGATCATCGTTAAGGCCTGTAGTGATTTGGGGCTGCCTTTAAAAGTGGTGGGAAATGGGTCACAACTTGAGGAGTTGAGAAAAATGGCAGGCAAAACAGTAGAATTTTTAGGAGCTGTCAGCGACAGTCATTTACCAGGAATTTATGCCTCAGCAGGAGCTTTGGTTTTGGCTGCAGAAGATGAAGATTTTGGAATTACTCCGGTGGAGGCTATGGCCTCCGGAACTCCAGTTTTAGCCCTAAGATCAGGAGGATACCTGGAAACGTTGAGTGAAGGGATTACTGGGGAGTTTTTTGACGAGCCAACAACTGCTTCTCTAGCACAAGCCTTAAAAGACTTTGATTTCAGAAAATATAAATATGAGGAGCTGGTTAACAGGGCGGAGAAGTTCTCCAAAAACAGATTTAAACAGGCCGTGTTGAAGTTGGTTGAAGAAAATAATAGAAAAGGTGATAATAAATAAATGTCGATTGTGACACATGTTGTTGTTGGTGCAGCGGTTGGTTCATTTATGCCAAATGCCCTATCTGGGGGAGTAGCGGGTTTTATCTCGCATATCTTGGGAGACTTGATACCCCACTATGACCCACCTTTAGGTAAATATGCTAAAAAAGGTCTACAAAGATCGTTTACTTGGTTTTTACTGCTGGTGGATTTTAGTTTAGGACTGATGGTTTTATGGTTGGTTAAAGATTCTCCACAGATGTTAGTGGGGGGATTAGTGGGGGGATTAGTGGATTTGGACGCGTTCTTCTTTCATAAGCTAAAACATATTGGCATTCCCATTCATGACCTAAAATCTAACTGGCATAAACAAACAACAGCTGTTAAGGGACTGTTTAATCAAGGCCTATTAACCTTAATTGCGGTAGCGATAATTTATCAAAACGCCTATAATCGCTAGATGGAAATGAGAAAGCTTTCCTCATCTGATCCAATGTGGATTGATCAGTCTGGAGTTCAGAGATTAATCCGGGAATATAGAGGCAGTCGAAATAATCAATCCGGAGAAAAACAACAGCACTCTTTGGGAAGGGTACTTGCTAGGATGTATAAAGGACAGATTGTATTAAATGCTGGGAATTTGAATGAGGAGGAAACACTGCAATTAATGTTAGCCACCGAATCTGCCCCCCGCAGAATTAGCAGACAACTAGGACAGGGAATTCATTATTTATTTGCAGTTAGTAAGCAAGAGGAAGATTAAGATGCCGGAACTTCCAGAGGTTGAGACCATTAAGCTTGGTCTAGAGGCTAAGATTAAGGGTTTAAAGATTGAAAAAATTCAGATTCTGACCGCAAAATCTTTTAGTGGTGCAATTGCATCCATTACAGGAGCAAAGATATCGACCGTTGCTAGGCGAGCCAAGCTATTATTAATTGGTTTGGATAACAACAAAACTATAATAATCCATCTTAAGATGACCGGTCAGCTAATATTAGAAGCAAGTAGTCAGCAGCAGGGAGCTAGGATAATTGGTGGACATCCCACTACAAACATGTTTTCTGTTTTGCCCAATAGTACTACCCGGGCAGTTTTTAACTTATCAGATGGCTCGAAGCTTTTTTTTAACGATCAACGGATGTTTGGCTGGATCAAAGTGGTAAATAATGATCAACTGCCAATTATCAATCAGAAATTAGGTCCGGAGCCCTTAGGAGAGGAGTTTAGCTGGACGCTTCTAAAAACACAGCTGCTAAAAAGAAAAGCCACTCCGGTTAAGGTGGTCTTAATGGATCAAGAGATAGTGGCGGGAATAGGTAACATCTATGCTTCAGAGGCCTGTTTTATAGCTGGATTAGACCCACGGCGCAAGGTATTAACTATTACAGACGGTGATTTCCAAAGATTACATCAAGGGGTGATACAGTCTCTCACCGAGAGTCTTAAGCAGGGTGGATCTACCCGCTCCCACTTTAAAAACATTAATGGTGAGAGGGGTAATTTTTTAGAACATGCTTTTGTTTATGGTAAAAATGGTCAGCCCTGTAAAGTATGTGCTGTTGATGTCGAAAAAGTTACACTTGGAGGTAGGGGAACATACCTTTGCTCTCAGTGTCAAAAGTGACAGAGTTGGTGATAAGTTGCTATACTTAAGTTTATTGCCATGAAGGATCGTCCCACATTTGCCTCGGTAATACTTAATCGTGGATTCAGGTTCCTTTGGCTAAATCAAATATTAGTACAGCTAGCCTACAATACTTTAAATTTTACTCTGATAGTTTGGGTTTTTAAATTAACCGAGTCAGCCTTAGCAGTTTCTTTTTTGGTGATGGCGATGTATCTACCGGCAGTTCTTTTCGGCATCTTTGCTGGTGTCTTTGTGGATATTACAGATCGGAGAAAGGTGATTATTGTTATTGATTTCTTATTAGCTCTGTCATTTTTACTATTTATACTTATCAAAGGATCGTACTCATTAATTTTGTTAAATACTTTTTTTATTAACTCCTTAGCTCAGTTTTTTGTTCCAGCGGAGGGTTCATCGATCCCAATGTTAGTCAATAAAAAACAATTAATTATTGCTAACTCACTTTTTTCCCTAACCTTATATGGATCATTTATGATTGGGTTCTCTTTAGCCGGGCCTTTGTTGAATTTTTTTGGAATTAATTATGTATTTTACTTAGCTTTTGGAGCGATGTTTTTAGCATTTATATCTGCCCAATTTTTACCCACTATTAAGGTGGCAAATATCCATGCCAAGTATAATAACCTATTATCTTTTAGAAATATTAGAAAGATTGTTAACATCACCTTTAAAGAGGCTACAGAAACTTGGCAGTTTATCAGAGGAAATTTGGCGGTCGCTGTTGCCATTGGACTATTATCTGCCATTCAGGGGATTATTGGCTCTTTGGCCGTTGTCATGCCATCTTTTATGGAGAAGGTATTAAGGATTCATGCCACAGATACCTCATATTTTGTGATGGTGCCATTAGGATTAGGGATGGTGGTGGGAGCGTTGATAATTGGTAAATGGGCACACAACAAACCCAGGCGCTCGGTAGTAATCCCGTCAATCGTGGCTGCTGGTGTTATCTTTATTCTTGCTGGGCTCATTCCCAGTATTGCCGAAATACTACAAGCGTCAGATCTGTCGAGTAAAATCCCCCATCCCCGCTATTTTTTCCGGGTACCAACCCTATCAGCGACTTATGCTATCGGGGCGTTTTTATTAGGGCTAGTTGCAGTAGGGATTATCATCCCATCTCAAACTGTACTCCAGGAAAATACCAATACCAGAAACAGGGGCAAGATATTTGCGGTTTTGGCAGTAATTATGTATGCCATCTCAGCAGTTCCAGTATTATTAGCCGGGTTATTAGCTGATTTAATCGGTCCTTCGGCAATATTTTTAGGGATGGGGGTTGTAGTGTTTATCGCTGGGGTGATAGCTTTGCGTCCGAATCAGTTTTTTAGGGAACGTTATCTCTCGGATCGGATCAGGGCATTTTTAGGTTTAGGCCATTGGCAAGGCGAGTAGAGCGGTTATACTTAATTTATGTCCAGCTTGATACCTGAAGATCGGTCGGTGATTGATAACGATTCTGGTCTGTCTAGGGTAGTTGATGTAATTGCCGATAAGAGTAGACAAGTACCTTGGGAGAAGCAGTGGATTAAAGATAATATTACAAGTCTCCAAGAGGCAGTCCGGGAAGGTAAACATGAAACTTTGTATTATCCAGCCCATGGTTTTGATATCCTGCGCCCATTAATCGCTTACGATGCCAGTCAACTAATAGCGGTAGATTCAGATAATCAACTTAGAGGGCGTATCCAACAACAGTTAGAACAATTGGGAGTCTCATTTACTACCGAGACCTCAAGTGATGATAGTTTGGTGACGACAAGTTTTAATTGGCAAGGAAAGGACAGAAGAGTAACAGAAGTTTTTGAAGATGCCAGACAGTTTAATATCCAAGAGTTAGGGTTAGCTAAAGTTGATGTTTTACATGTTTATCTGCCGACTGGTGCTGACCAAGATGTAGATGAGCTAGATTTATATTTTAAGCAGAAGTATCCGCCAGACGAATGGATGAGACGGAAGACTAGGTATCAGTTAGGTGAGATTCCTGAGGAAATGGTTCCAGCTGTTGATCCAGAAACTGGGAAGTATCAAGTTATTCATAAAGCTATTGAAAACAGACTGACTCAGCAAAATTATGATTTGGTTTCTGAAGGAGGTTTTTTCTGTTTTGATGAAAGAGGGCTGTCGCCATACAAAAGAGCGTTTGATGCCCCGCATGTACTATTTGAGATGGCCGGTCTCCAGGAAAAAGGTATCACCCGAAGGTATCCGTGGACTGTGCGCACCTCATTTGTACCAAGTAAGGCAGATGTTCAATTCATGGATCGAGCCGGGGTGATTTATCATAAAGAACGAGGGGTATCCCCGCAAACTCTGGAGGCTTTTAACCATGTCATCTCGGTGATTAATGATACTGGATACAATATCGAGATGTTTGGGTCAGGAGAGTTTGATACTTTTGTCCACTTTGAGGACGGAGAAAAATTAGGAGATGCGGTGTTGAGACGCTTTAATGATTTAGATGAGGGGGTAGAGCGAATCTCTGGAGAATTTCAAAAAGCGGGTATAAAGCCTCAAAAAATTGAACAGTTTAAGGATCAGATGACCAGGGAGTATAAACAATCACTATTAAGATTACAGCAATCATTTAAAAGTTTTTTGGAGGTTTTAGGACAAGCGGGTAATCGATTAAGACAAGGGGAGGTAAACCAATCACAGTTTTGGCAGGAGTTGGGGATAGAATTTGGCCAATCAAGATACGACACCAAAAGTCGTCGTTGGCCGTTTGCCCCGGCCGCACTTCTAGGAAACAAGGAACAAGCTCAAAATAATTTAGCGTTAATTAGAGAGTTTACCCAATTAGAGTTTGGACTGGAAGAGTAATCAGTGTTATTATCCCTTCCATGTTCCTAAAAAACCTCAAGTTAACAAATTTTAGAAATTACTCCTCGCTTGAATTAAATTTTTCTCAAACTACCTTATTAATTGGTAGAAATGCCCAAGGTAAGTCCAATCTTTTAGAAGCAATTTATTTTCTGTCTACCACTAAATCTCCTAAAGCAGAAAAAGATTCCCAACTAATAAAACAAGGTCAGGATTTTTGTAGGGTAGAAGGGTTAGTAGAAAGTGACCAGGAAGAAAAAACTAACCTTGAAATTGTAATGCAGATACAACAAGCACAGTTATTTAAAAGAACTAAGGTAAATGGCGTTCCCAGAAGAGTCACCGATTATATGGGCAATTTAGTGACAGTTTTATTTTCTCCGGAGGATATTCTTTTAGTAATTGGCTCACCATCTCTTCGCAGGTGGCATGTAGATATTACCTTAGCCCAAGTAGATAAAAGTTATAAAAGAGCCATCAGCGAGTATTCAGAGGCTATCGCTTCCCGTAATAAAGTTCTCAAAAGGATAAAAGAGGGCACATCCCGAGTAGATGAACTGGATTTTTGGAGCGATAGGGCGATAGAGTCAGGACAGATAATCAGCAAAAAACGGCGGGATTTTTTTGAGTTTATTAATACTGTTGAAAAAAGATTTGGCGAGTTTTCTTATTTATATAAACCTTCGGAAGTTGACAAGGAGCGCTTAAGGGAGTACCTGTCTCGGGAGATTGCCTCAACCAACAGCTTGATTGGTCCGCACCGAGATGATTTTATTTTTCGCTTAAATGGTTTAGATCTGGCCTATTTTGGTTCTCGTGGTGAGCAAAGAACTGCGGTGTTAGATTTAAAATTATCTGAGGTTGCCTTTATTACAAAAAGTCAAAACTCTAAACCGCTTTTGTTGTTAGATGATATTTTTTCCGAATTAGACACCGATCACCGAGAGCATGTAATCTCTGTAGTTTCAAACCAGCAAACTATAATCTCTGCTGTCGAAAATGAAGTTATTCCAGATGAATTTTTAAAATCAGTCCAGTTAATCAAAATAGAGGAGGGTACTGCCACTTTTTAGAAACTTTGCGGTTGTTTTGCGGGAATTATGCAATAAATATGGTACAATTAGTGAGTGAGATTTGTTTGGCGACTAATATCTTTAATCTTTCGTCTTGATCTGTTAATTCCATTTTTATTAATTGCCTCGTATTTGTCATTGGTATTTATTGCTAAAGGTAGCATTCCCTCCTCCGAGGAGATGATTGGATTATTTTCCGAGCTATATGCTAAGTATGGTTATGAGATTATCTTTATCTCCGCCTTTTTGGAGAGTCTGATCATAATTAGTTTGATTGTTCCTGGAACATTGGCTCTGGCACTGGGAATTATTTTTGCTCGGACCGGACAAACAGATTTAACCTTGGTTATCTTAACTGTCATAGCGGGGGCGCTATTAGGGTATCTGTTAGATTATACTCTAGGATATCTGGGATTTTCAGACCTTTTAAAAAAATTAGGCTATGGCAAATTCTTAGAGCAATCAAAACAAAAACTAAGTAAATTTAAAAAAAGAGGATTAATTATTGGTTTTATTCATGCTAATTTTGGGTCGTTTTTATCATTTTCTGCTGGAGCTACCGGCTATAGTTTTCCCACTTTTTTATTGGTAGCAAGCTTGGCAACCATTGCCTGGACCTCATTTTGGAGTATAATAATTTATTCGTTAGGAGATATTGTTTTAGAGATTTTAAAAAGGTATTCATTTTTATTTTTTATGGCAGTTTTGGCAGTACTATTCCTGTCGCAGATATGGAATAGAGATAAGGAAAATAATTAATGTTTGCACCAATCTATACCATCACCAATAAAACCCTACGCAATATTGGTATCACAGATGCTGCGCGAGAGGTAATAGACAACGCTCCTTTAATCCCGGCTTGGGAGGCAAAATTTAGAAAAGAAGCCATCGAAAGAACGGTTCATCATGGCACTCATATAGAGGGCAATAAACTGTCTTTAGAAGAAGCTAAAGATATTTTAGAAGGTGGAGAGGTGGTAGCTAGAGAAAGGGATGTTCAAGAGGTAATTAATTTGAGAAACAGTTTAAAGTTTATCAGTCAACTTGCTTCTCAAGAATTACCAGGTGAAAGTTCTCTGATTACTGTTGAGACAATTTTTAAACTGCACAAATTAACAGTCGATAAAATACTAGCAGAGGATAGTAGTGGCAAGTTTAGAATCCGCCAGGTGGTGGTAAAAAATGCCCAAACTGGACAGATAACTTACACCCCACCTCCAGCAGCCGAGGTGCCATATCTAATGGAGGATTTAATCAATTGGATTAATTCCGCAGAAGGTAAGGAGATCCACCCGATAATTAAGGCGGGCATTGTTCATTATGAGTTAGCCAGAATTCATCCTTTTGTGGATGGGAACGGACGGGTTGCCAGGGCGGTAGCCACCCTGGTGATGTTTTTAGATGGGTATGATATTAGGAGGTTTTTCTCCCTGGAGGAGTATTTTGATAATGATCCAATGAACTACTACTTAACCTTACAGTCTGTTTCTAATCAACTAGTTTTAGATCACCATGAAAGGGATTTGACCCCTTGGTTGGATTATTTTGTTGAAGGAGTGGCGATTGAATTAAATAGAATAAAAGAGGTAGTCAGGAGAATCTCTTTTGACACCCGGGTGAAGGATAAACTAGGGGAGCAGTTAACTTTGAATGAGAGGCAGATGATTTTGATGGAATTTTTACACCGGCACAAAAATATGCAGAATAAAGACTTTCGCAAGATGTTTCCTGACTACTCAGATGATACAGTCTTAAGAGAATTAAGGTTTTTGGCTAAAAAGGGTCTGATTAGAAAAATCGGTGGCACCAAAAAAGCTCAGTATATTTTAAAATAAAATCACTCCCTCAATTTTAGCGGAGGGGGCTGGATTATCATAGAGGGTTTAGTAACTTGCGTACCAGATTTACCAAGTTGGCCAAGTCTTACTCGACCTTCGGCGCTAATATCTACAATTACCCTGGGAGCCGGCATCGGAATTTCCTCATTTCCTGATCTAATATTGCCTTTTCTGTTGGTGCTAGAAAACGCGCCAGGTTTATTAGAATAATCGATCGCCGAGGCAATTCCTCCAAATTCACCAGTTCAACTAATTGCCATATCAATAATGATTATACAATAAAACTCAAGGATTCTAGTCTTGGTTTTTTGGAGCTGACTGATCCATGTCAATAAACCGGTGTTCTCCCATTTCAGTAACCACGACCCGGTCAATTTTACTAAACTGACGTATTATCTCGGCTGTGGCTCGAGTAGAATCTAGCACCTCTTGGGCTAGTGACCTTAAACCAGCAGGTAATTGTGGATCTGTTATTAACATGTCACCAAGCCCTAGTGTTTCGGATAGGGCATCGGCAACTTGTTGCCGCACGGTATTACCTACGAGTTGTGCGCCATCTAGCTGTTGAGCATCTGCAAAAGCTCTTAGTATCCGCGTTGCCTCATCAGGCCGGTTATCTCTAACAGCCTGATCGATTTGCCGGAAGACCGATGCTACAGTTTCTTTGGGGGAGATGTCTTGTTGAGGTTTATCTGTTTCGGAACCGTCCATCATATAACAATATTAACACTAAATGATTAAGGATAAAATTAGGAGGACTTAATTGACTATAAGCTTAATTTGTGATAGGATTTACTCCTATGCAGAACAAGTACCAATTGGCGAGAAAATAACAGGTCAACAATTTGGGGCAATGAGACTTCTATTTTTAGATAATAATCCTGATCAGTTAGATTTGATGCGGTGCAGGTTAGAGGGTATATCAATAATCAGGGAGGTTTTGTATTTTCAAAATGATCAAGAAGCCCTGGTAGCACTTACCGGACAGCCTGGTGCATTTGATGGTGTGGTCACTGACCTCAGGAGGGATGGTCCAGGAACTGGAGAGCGTTTTATAGCTACTCTCAAAAAGATCGATCCTATTGTTCCTATCGCCATTATTACAGGAGAATTATTAACTCGCCAAAAAACCAGAGCGCTCTGTAATGTTGGCGCGGATTTTGTTTTTAATCGATTGGCTTTGTTGACAGAAGACCGTCTGGTAGCGTTATTTACAGAGATGGCTCGATTAGGTCAACAGCGCAGAGATAATCAAATTTTACTGTAGTTTCTATTGTCACATTTTCAGATATGAACTAAAATTCAAGTCAATGACTTTTGATAATTTAACAGAGTATTTTGAGAAACTAGAAGTAACCTCCTCCAGACTGATTTTAATTGATATTTTATCTGATCTTTTTTCTCAAGCTGAAAAGACGGATGTGGCTCAGATTTGTTATTTACTTCAGGGACGAGTTGCTCCTTTTTATGAACCAATTGAGATTGGTATGGCTGAAAAAAATGTGACAGCATCGATTGCCAGAGCCTATGGGGTCAAACGGGAGCTAGTGCTTTCAGAGTACGGCCGGGTAGGGGATTTGGGTCAAGTGGCACAAAATTTAGCTGATCAGAAAAAAAATAAAAGTTCGCATCTTTTAATCTCAGATGTTTTCCAGACCTTATTGGATATAGCTGAAATGCATGGTGAGGGAATGGTAGAAAAAAAGATCGTCTCTTTAGCAAGCCTGTTATCTAATACGAGTGGTAAAGAGGCAAGGCATTTAGTTAGAATTCCTTTAGGAGCTACAAGACTCGGTGTGGGGGATCCAACAATTTTAGATGCTTTTGCCAAATTAAAATTGGGCGATAAAAGCAAAAGAAAATTATTAGAGGGAGCGTATAATAAAGTCTCTGATTTAGGGTTAATTGGAGAGGTTTTGTGGGGTAAGGGTTTAAAAGGCGTTGCAGAATTAGATGTAATGGTCGGTAGGCCTTTAAGAAGTCAGCTTTGTGAAAGACTGACAGATTCAAAAACCATCCTAGAAAAACTGGATGGTTTAGTACATGTCCAGTATAAATATGATGGGTTTAGGGTTCAGATTCACAAAAATGGTGATAAAGTGAGGTTTTTTTCCCGGAATTTAGAGGAGACCACCCCAATGTTTCCCGAGATTGTAGAAGGAGTTTTAAAACAGGTTAAAGCAAAAACAATAATTCTAGATTCAGAGGCGTTGGCTTTTAATCCGGAGTCCGAGGAGTTTTTACCCTTTCAGGAAACTACAAAGCGAAGAAGAAAATATGAGATAGAAAAAATGCAAAAACAGTTGCCTCTAAAGGCTTTTGTTTTTGATGTGATGTATATTGATGGAAAATCTTTAGTGGATACGCCACTCAAAGAACGAATTGAAATTCTAAACAAATTTATAGAGGGTGATGAAATATTAATTCCGCAACCGGGGGAGTATGTTAGTGATCATTTAAGATTGGAGAAGATTTTTCAAGAATCTTTGGCAAAAGGCTTGGAGGGAGTAATTACTAAAAGGCCAGATTCAAAATACGAGGCGGGGGCGAGGAATTTTAATTGGATTAAACTGAAGAGACATTCCAGCGGGGAGTTAAAAGATACTATTGATTGTGTTATCTTGGGATACATTTTTGGCAAAGGCAAGAGAGCTGATTTTGGGGCCGGTGCATTATTAGTTGGGGTTTACGATAAAGATAAAGATGAGTTCCTAACTGTTTCCAAGATTGGCACAGGGTTGACTGATGAAGAATGGAGAGAGGTACATCAAAGGGCGGATAAATTAAAAGTTGATACCAAGCCTGCCAGGGTAAAATCGGTTTTAACCCCGTCTGTTTGGGTGACCCCGGAGATTGTAATTGAGGTATTGGCAGATGAGATTACCATCTCACCCATACACACAGCAGGATATGCTTTAAGGTTTCCCAGGTTAGTTAAATTTAGAGGGTACGATAAGCAAGCTGAGGATGCCACAACTGTTAAAGAGATAAAAAAGATGTACAGTCAGCAATATAAGACCTAACGCTTGGAAGGGAAGGGATATTTTTTCGCACCCTCTGGCGTCTGCACTAAATAAATCCTCGTTCCCGGATTGACGAAACCAGTGTCTGAAAACTCTTCATGTAATAGTTCTTGACAGCCAAAGACGTCTAATACTGCCTCTGGAAAACCAGTAAACATAGCATCAGGAGCACAAAGTTCAGTGTTAAATCGTGCTTTTCCCTGGCCTAATTCAGGCCAGGTATGAACGATAATGGCAGATTCAGCAAGTATTAATCCGCCAGTTACCCCAACCGGAGAGAATTGTTCAAAGAAAGAGCTTCTAGTTGTCCAGCTCATTTTACGAGCCACCTCCCTTAAGGACTCAATTAGTCTAGCAGGGTTATCGAGTAGACCTTGGTGAGCGCCATTTATTTTAGTTATGGCTATTTTGGCAGTGATGTCAGTAAATCTTTCAGGGATACCCATACCTAAATCTTATAAGATTATTGATCCTATATCAATAAAATAGTATCTTTATCTGGTAAAATCATTAAAGATGAAATTAATTGTTGGACTTGGGAATCCGGGGGAGAAGTTTATTAATACCAGACACAATCTGGGCTTTATGGTGGTAGATGAATATGTTAAAAAACATTTAGGACCTAAAATTATCTGGGAGAGTAGTAAAGATTTTAAATCAGAGATGTTAAAACTAAGTAATGATTTATGGTTGGTAAAACCGCAAACCTTCATGAATCATTCAGGAGTAGCTGTGGAAAATATCTGCCGTTACTACAAAATTAACCCCAGCGATTTAATAGTGATCTATGATGATTTGGATCTACCTTTGGGAAAAATAAAAATCAGAATGGGGGGATCAGCAGCGGGACATCATGGAGTAGAGTCAATCCTTGAAAGATTGGGTAAGGATGGTTTCATTAGAATTAGAATTGGCATTGGAAACTTAAAATCAAAGATGGCTGAACAAAAGGATCATTTATTCGATGCCAATCGTTTTGTGGTTGATGATTTTGATCAAAGTGAAAAATCCAAGATTCGGCACGCTGTTAAACAGTCCATCAATGCACTAGATGTTTTAATAAAAGACGGGCTAGAAAAAGTTCAGACTCAGTTCAACTAATGGTTGACACCTATCTTACTAGATATTAAACTAACTCCAGTGAAAAATATTACTCCTCAGGTAGCGATCCTAATCGGCTCGGTACTGATCTCTTTATCGATATTGGTCCATGGTGGAATTATTAAAATAGGCAAGGCTGGTTCTGTGGTGACCCAACCAACTGCTGGGACTCCAGTAGCTCAACCTCAAGCTAAAACAGACACAGAGAGGACTCAGTCATTTAAAAAGTTAGCTGGAGATTTAAAACTAGACACTAAAAAATTCGACGCTTGTTTAGAAGCAGGAGAGAAAGCCTCCTTAGTATCAGCTGATCAAAGTGAAGGTACCACTTTGGGCGTAGGAGGGACGCCCTCATTTTTTGTTAATGGAAGAGAGTTGTTTGTTGGTGCAGCGCCATTTTCCGAGTTTAAGAAGATGATTGATGAGGAACTAAACGGTAGTGCTCCTGTGACCACGGTCAGGAAGACGGTTTCTGTGGGTAATTTACCAGCTAAGGGTAGCGCCTCAGCCCCAGTTACTCTCATTGAGTTTTCTGATTATCAGTGTCCATTTTGTGCCAGGTTTTATTCTGATGCTGAGAAACAAATTTTAAAAGAGTACGTTGATACTGGAAAAGTGAAGCTATACTATCGAGATTTTCCTTTAACTCAAATCCATCCTGGGGCTCAGAAAGCAGCTGAGGCAGCCAGGTGTGCCGGAGATCAAAATAGATATTGGGAGTACCACGATTTGGTCTTTGAAAATCAAGCTAGTATCTTCTAGAAAATGTCAATTTTGGGAAGCATAGTCGTCGCCAATTTACTAATTGGAATGTTGGCGTTGGTAGGGGTTTTTTTGTTGTTAAAAAAAGAATTTATCAACAAACACACCATAACTTTTCTAGTAAGTTTTGCTGCGGGGGTAATTTTAGCAACATCTTTTTTAGATCTATTACCTGAGGCTATCGAAGGCGTAGGGGAGCCTCAGCAGGTTTTACCGTTTACCCTACTTGCCATTGTGTCATTTTTCTTTTTAGAGAGATTTGTTTTGTGGTTTCACCATCATGATGATACGCATGGCGCAAATCCAGCCTCAGTTTTGATATTATTGGGAGATTCACTACACAATTTTATAGACGGGGTAGCGATCGCAGCAGCTTTTTTAACTGATCCAAACCTAGGAATATTAACTACTGTGGCAATTGCAGCACATGAGATACCCCAAGAGTTCGCCGATTTTAGCATTCTGGTTTCTGGGGGAATGAAAAAAACTAAGGCGCTGTTATTTAACTTTCTTTCGGGCTTGACCGCTATTCTGGGAGGAGTAGTCGGATTCTTCTTTCTGGATAAAATTTCCACCCTTTTACCAATAACACTAGCCTTCACTGCAGGGATGTTTATTTATATTGCTTGCTCAGATTTGATTCCTGATCTTCATCGACATCTGGAGGAGAGAAAGGGTTGGATTCAATTCCTACCGTTTTTGTTTGGCATCGGATTAACTTGGATTATGGTAGTGAATTTAGGTCACTAGAGAGCTTATAAATTATTGTTTCGCCATGTTGAAAAACCTCTTCGCCTAAGTTGGCAAACTTACCTGCAGCTAATTTAGGGTATTTTTGTCTTTCTAGATCGCCAATAAAAACATAGGAGATATTATATTTTTTTATCAGCTGTCGCGTTTCGTTTAAATCTTCACTTTCATACAAAAGCTGTACCTCGGGAATACGAGAGGAGATGCCACTGTAATCTCCTCTCCACAGCCATTCGTGAACTGGCCATCCGGCTACCGTCGGCAACCCTGTGTTAGCGGATACCCGGAGGTAATCTGTATAAGAATCTCCGTTTGCTTCCAGGATAATTGGTTGTCCCTGAACGTTGTTTCTTAACCAAATAATCCCTAGGTAATCGCTGGGGTGGGTAGATGATAAATATTTTAATCCATCAAGATCTGTGGCCGACTGAAGGTTATTATAGTATGAGCTGATGGCAAAGTAGGGATATACTGCAACTAGGGTAAATAAGAAGCTAGCGGGTAATAAATATAAATAGGAAGGTTTGGAGCTAATGATTCTGACAATCAGATACCCTGAGAGTAGTCCCAGGATTGTGAAAGCCTGGTATCCAAATTTAAAAACTGTGTTAGCCCGGTAGTGTTGTGGATAAATATCTTTAGCATAAAATATCTCGGGAATTATTACTAAAATTAATGCAGCTGTGGCAAGGGAGAGTATTAGTAAGTCAAGACTGATGATCTTTTTATCTTTCAGGATGACAAATTTTATAAATCCACTCATTAAAAACAATGGGAATCCCCAAAGTATGAGTAGCATCCAAAATGGTGAAAGTGAGCAGTGGTTTGCTTCAAATAAGAATGGGCCAATTTTTCCAATATCTATTAAAAATTGAGGGGCGCACAGCACTCCAATGCCTGAGGCAAAAGGGGTGAAGTGGATCCAAAATGGTAAGGAGAAAATGATGGTTAAGAAAAAAATTATACCAATTTTTAATAGAGATTCCCGAGAAAACTTTACAAATAAAATTATTGATAAAACTAGTAGATAAATTGGTCCATCTAAAACATTGGTCATTAAAAATATAGATAGCAGTAATCCTAAAACACCGTAATCAAAAAGAAAAAGCCTCTTTTGAAAAAAAATTTTAATAATGATCGCCAAAAATAATAAGACGAAAGGAATATTAAAAACATGTCCATGCAGATCAGATACGACAAAAGAATATAAGGGAAATTCGTGAATAGTATTGGGGATAAAACGGGTAGCATTTGGATACCAGTACTCGCCAAAGTTTAGTTTTAAGGGTAGTTGCCAAAAAGGAACGGGGTTTTCAGCTGGGACATAACTTTGAAAGAAAAGATAAATAGGATGTAAGTTACCTCCTAATGTCACCAAGAAAGCACTGATAGCTCCGGCCGTAAGCATTAACTGCTTAGAGTCTGGTTTAAAAAAATAAAATAAGTTAGCACTGATAGAAAATGAAGCTGTTAGACAGATAGCAAATATTGTAGCCAATACTAAATTATAGGAGATGGCAGAATCGATAGCGGATAATTTCATTAAAACTGCTGCCGACAAATGTCCAAAATAATAATAGTTAATCGTTAATGGTGTCATCCAGATATCTTTTGGAGGAAAGTAGTCGCTTCTTAATATCGAGTTGATAAAACCAAAATCCATGAACTTCTCTAAGCCATAGAGAGATGGTTCGTGGGATCTGATAAAAGCCCAAAATATTAATCCGGCCGTAAACAAAATCTCACTGAGCAGTATTTGATATTTTGAGTCAAGTATTTGATTAAATAATTTATTTTTAAACAACAGATATAAGTTTAACAAAAGACAGATCAAGGTAAGCAGATATACAGTGAATGTATTAAACGGAAGGATATACAAACTTCCAAGTAGCCAACTGAGATATCCTATAACTACCAATCCAATAACCTTGGAAAATATGTATCCTTTATCAAAAAAGGATCCAAAGATCTGTATGGTTAGGGGAAGAAATGCTATCCCTAATAAAAATAATACTACCCACCACTGAAGTATATAAAATATGTTTTCCGACATCAGCTACCTTCCACCATATCGTCCAAGTTGACTTTGGATCAGTCCTTTGTCTTTATAAATTCTATGGAAGCAACGTAGTGCTGCTAGGAGATAACTTAAAGGAAGAGGCTTTCCGTCTTTTTCTAAACCATAAGAAATCGGTACCTCAGTGTATGAATAATTATGCATCCAGGAAACTATAGCTCTTATCTCAGTTTGATACATGTGAAAGGGGCCCTGGACTGCCGAACTCCATTTTTCTGGCGGTACCACACTAAACATATCTTTAATCACTTGACTTCTAAAACCCTGAAAACCGCTAGCAGCATCAGTTAAGTTAGTATCTAGAAATAGATTAGAAAGTAGTGTCGCCGACCTACTCGCTAGTTGTCTTTGCCATGGGTAGGTATTAACTCCTCCGTTATTAAATCTGGTTGATAGAACTATGTCATAATAATTTAACTGTTTTACTAAATTGGACAATTCTTCGGGTAAATGACCTCCACCGGAATCAATCTCTATGACCCTATCTCCCAACTTAGCTGCGGTCTCTAAGCCCTTGAGATAGGCATAGGCAAAAGTATTGTCTTTGACAATTACACTACTAGCTATTCCTGGGAATTCTCTCTGTAACAGCAAATCTATCTCCTGAGTATTTTTAGGATCTAAACCCGAATGCATTGCCACTAGAACTTTAGTATCCAAACCTGTTTGAGCGGTAGTTTTAAGGATTCTCCCGATAAATGGATGAACGGTTGGTGCCGGAACGTTTAGTGAATCGATCACTACTACTAAATCAGCTTTTTTTTCAGTTGTCATGTTGGTCTTCATATATTAATTCTTTCCTTCTCTTTTTTAAAGATCATCAATGTTTTCCCTGTTTTTCATCTTTTAATCTCTCCGATAATAAAAGCAACAGCTCCGTTAGGATAATAAACAGTTTTTTTAAGGGAGAATTTATCGGCATATTCTGATTGGCTTAAGTAGTCTGGACTTAAGGAAAATAGCTGTTTTCTTGCTAAGTCTACGATAGAAGAATTTCGATAAAAATCACCACCGCGACATTTATTTTGACATAGATTTTCCGGGTCATAAAATTTGAGAAATATATCTGCCCCATTAAACTCACCACTGAGATACATCTCATCGTAGGCATCGCTTTGTGAAAGAAAATAACTCATAATCTCTCTTGGTCCATATTGCCAACCCCAGTAATCTGAGGAGTATCGAGGATATTCCCGGAAATATTTATCTCTGTAATTATTTATTGATAATGCAAGTACGACAAAAAACGAAAGTAGTAGAATAAAACGCATCGGTAAAATAGTAGGATACTTTAAATTAACCATAATCTTTAATAAATATGATAATCCTACCCCAGTCAGAATGGTAAAGGGGATAACTCCTAAAAGAGACCGATGAGAGAATGGCCCTTCAGCAACTACAGTTGAACCTATTGGATAGAGAAAAATAAGAAAAAAAATTATTAATAAAAATCTTTTGTGATTTTGAAAAAGAAATAATAGGCCGAAGATAATTAAAGGTAATTGAATTAAGTAGAGTTCACCCATTCCTCTCACAGAATGACGAGTAATAAAATGTCCCGGCATATCGATGTCACCTTTAGTGAATAAAAAATCAGCTGAAAAGTGTTCTAAGTATGTTTTAATGATCGGTCCCGAGATAGATTCCAGGCTCATTCCTTGAGCAAACGGAGAGACACTCTGAAATCTAGTCAAAGCTTGACCGGCGAGAGTGGCCTGAATAAAGGGCAAAAAACCAACGATTAAAATCGTCGCAGTTATAAAAAAAGTAGATCTTTTAACCTGGATAATTGATCTATAATAAATTACGAAAAGCAGAGAGAGTAATGGAAGCATAACTAGTTGAATCACATATGCCGTATAAAATGTCACAACAAAAGAGACAGCGGATAAAGGTAATAGATAGGAGGATTTATTATCTGAGGTAATGAATTTATAGAAAAACAATAAAGATAAGCTGAGAAAAAATGGCATGGGGATATACTCAAAACCCGACCTGCTGAAGTGAATGTGCCAAGGTGAAACAGCCAGGAAAAGTGCAGCGCTCAGTCCAGAAACTTCTTGCATGTTACGACCTCTGGTATTTAAAGAGGCTTTAACTGCTAAGTATAATATTAATATGGTGAGCGTTCCGTAAATTGCCATGGTCAGCCTGACAGATAACTCACTTAATCCTAATAAGGCAACGATCGGGATCATGCTGTATATAGCAACAGGGGTGCGGTAATCTCCGAACGACTGAAAATAAAAAGGAAAAGGTTTGTTATATTCATCAGCGCCAGTTGCCAGCAATTTATAGGCATTAAATCCGTTGGCTGCTTCATCAGCGAAAAATCCAGCAGGAATTTGATCTAGTTGGTAAGTTCTTAAAAATAATCCAAGAATAAGAATTAAAAAAAGACAGACTAGGTATAAATTATTGGGATAACTTTTCATTTTTAAAGATCATAATTTTTGGATGATCATAAACGGTAAAAGACTCGTCAGCGTCAAAATCATTGATAGCTAAATTAGTAAAAGGAATTTTTGGATAGGATGAGAATTCGGCAACCTTGGTATAGTCTAACTGCTGGTTAAATAATTTTTGATAGTAATCAGCTGATTGGCGGTAACACCTAGAAGTAGGTAATGTTTGACAGTTGGTTAGTTTCATTAAGGGCACGTATAATCGATTACTGGCAATAATAAGATAATCGGCCTGGCCAAGAATATTATTAACCCTATCCCACTTAGCTGGAGTGTCGGGCTCATACATAGGTAGCTCTAAACTTTGGTAACGACCAAAATTATCTGTAGGTAACTCATCATCCCAGTGTTCACGGGCGATTACTGCTGTTTGAGGGATCTGGGAGTTAATCCATTTTGTGGCAGTAACCCGGGTATTATCTGTGGAATAAATTTGCAGGAAAGATAAAGGCCAAACTAGAAGTAGAGCAATAATTAGAGAGCTCAGCATTATAAATAATGACTTAGGTAAATATTGTTTGATAACTTCATATAACTCAAAGAGCAAGAAGCCTGCTGACAAACAGAATAGGGGATAAAGCGGTAGCATGTATCTCATGAACCCAACCGCAAAACCACCAACAACCAGAAAATATATCCAAAAAAAAGTTACAGGAATAAGGATTAACCATCTTTTTTTAAATACTGAATAGATGGTAATATATAAAATTCCAGATAAAGACAAGACAGAAAGAATCGGACCCAACCCCCAAAGAATATTTTTTAGTTCATAAAGATAACTCACTTTCCCGACGTACTGCAGTGTATAGGGGAAGACAAAAGCGTCTTTAGTCATCACTTGTTGTTCCATTGTTTGACGGAAAAAAGTTGCAAAATCAATTAAGGCGAAAGGTTCAGAGATGGCAAAAGTTATAAATATCAGCAACAATGTTGCAACTAAGGAAACAACAGATTTATATATTTTATGTCGATTAAGATGTAAGGGAATAGATATTAGGAGCGGAACGAATAAAATCAGAGCGCTAGTTTTGGTAGCTAAAGCCAACCCCAAAGATACCCCACCAAAGTAGAGGTATCTTAAATGATTAGACCAGCGGTATTTCACGAGTAGATATAAACAAACAGTTATGAAAAAGGTGAGTGGCGTATCTACAGCATAAAAATGAGACAGTTGGATTGGTAGGACTGAAATAGCATAGAATAAAGAGGCGAGTAGGGCAGCTATTTTATTAAAGATAAGTTTGGTTAGTAAATACAATACTAGAACAGTTCCCGTATCAAATAAAGCTGAGAGAAATCTACCAACAAGGTTAATCTGGTCATATCGGCTATATAATGGGTCAATTAATCCCGCCAGGTTACCGGCAATAGCCAGTAAATAAATTGGCAAACTACCGTAAGCAAAAAACTCAGGATTAAGATTGTTAGGCCAACTAATTTTGTTTGTCACCATAGTGATCATCCGTTCGTCGGGGTGTAGGTGATAGCCTTGATCCCAATTTAATCCGTAGACCCGGAATATAAATGCCAAAACAATAATAATTGTCAGGATTAGGTTAGATCTGTAAAATGAGCTCATATTCCTCCTTAGTTTTAGGTATCATTTTTTTATAGATTCTGATCACCGGATGGTCAAATACCGACCAAGTCTCTTCTCCAACTTCATCAGGAATCTCCAGCTTCCACCCCTGAATCTTTAGTTGAGGATATGAGGTAAAGATCTTAACTTCCTGAAAACCTAGTTGAGATGCAAAAAGACGATTATAAAAGTTTGCTGTAATGGGGAACTGATCCGGTAGTCTTTGATGGTTAATAAAAACCCGTCGGGATTGGATAATAAAATAATCAGAGGTTACTAAGGAACTTATTAGATCTGTTTGTACTTCTTTATTTTCCTCTAACTGATAAAAATCTAAGCCTAGCTTTTGGTAGTTTCCTGTTAATGGAACATCAATCATATTACCTCCTTCGAGTAAGATTATTGAGTTAGGAGGAATATTTTGACTAATCCAGTCTGTGGCAGTCTGTCGGACATCCATCCTTTGGTAAATAGACAAAAAGGATAATACTGAAATAAGGTGCAGTAGTAATAAAGTGACTAATACAATTATTGTCATCTTTCTTCCGGTGAAATTACTAAGATGAAAAATCAGTAGTGCTGAGAACAGAGCAAAAAAAGGAAAGGTGGGGGAGGAAAATCGAGTCCATTTAGCAAATAAAAAGCTGTTAAAGAAGAAGAATAAACCAAAGGTTAATATTAGCAGAAACAATTTTCGGTCTCTTTTAATAATACAAAAATAACTGCTAACACCTAGTCCAGTTAATCCGAAGATTTCCAGGGTTGGACCAAGGGCGTATGGGTAGATCTTCTCTAATTGAAAGATTATAGGGATAGTATTGATAAATTGACGAGTATAAAAAACTACAAATTTTCCGGCTGCTAATCCGCCTTCGTAATCTAAGTTAGACTTAAATGCTGAGTAATCTAAAATCACAAAAGGGGCTGTTATAAAGAAAAATAGGCAAGCAGTAGTTAGGGAAAAGAATAAATATTTTACCTTTTGTAGAATAGAATTAGGAGTTAAAAATACTAGAGCTATTAATGGGATGATCATTAAAAAACTACTCACTTTAACTGCCAGTCCTAACCCTAAACAAACCCCAGCCAAGAATAAGTATCTTACTTGTTTGCTACTGTTAAATCTAAGTTGGCAAAGCAAATTAAGCAGAATAAAAAAAATTAAAGTAGATTCAGGTGTCGCAAAATGAGCTTGTTGAATCAACCCAGGAATAGTAGCAACAGTAAAAGTAGCAAGAAGAGAGTAACGGATTGTCAGTAATTGCCGGGAGATAAGATAAATTATTGGGATACTCAAAGTAGAAAAGAATGCTGAATAGAATCTACCGATTAAAAATGGTGATATCAGTAGGTTTAAGCTTTCTAGAACCTCCTTAGTAAAATAAATTAAGTAGATAGTAAATGTACCGTAGGAAAAAAAATCAGGGTGCATCTGATAAGGAAAATTAAGTTGATTAACTGAGGTGACTATATGGTATTCATCCGGGTGGGTAAATATTCCTTGACCCCAATCTAGGTTGTAAAATCTTAAGAAACCCCCGGTAACTGTGATGATAATGATGAGTAAGAGCTCACGTTTCATGATGTACCAAATCTGCCACTTTTTGTCCCATCTCGACAGCATAATTTGTCCCTCTATCCCAAGGGTAGACCATATCCATGTTGGCCAAATAAATATTATCTAACGGTGTTTTAAAATTTGATAAGTTTTTTTTGTAACCTACTGTTACTACTGGTTGGGCAAAGGGAGCAGAAAACAAAAAGCAGTCAGTAATGGTTTGTTTGTAATCTGGTTTTAGCTTATTAAGATATGGATCAAAAATTTCCAGCAACTCTTTAGCAGATAATTTTAAGTATGGATGATTAGTTGGCAAGTAATTACCAACATAGATAATATGTTGATTATTATAAAAGACTTTATCCATAAAATTAGTGTGTTCTGCCAGAACCAAAAACGGCCAGTTTTTTTCAGTGATATTTAACCAGTAGGTATCTTTTAGGAATGGTTGATTAAGACACAAGATTAATACTTGAGCATGTAAATGTGAGATGGAACAGATTTTCTTACTGTAATCTGCTGGCAGACCAGGTGTGATTTTAGAAAATATTGGTGATGGCAGGGTGCAGATAACTTTGTCAACGATTATCGTTTTGGGTACTTTGTTTAGCAAAATAGACAAGTTGGTGTGGTCTTTATTAGTAATCTTTAATACCTTCGAGTTTAATAAAACTTCACCGCCTAATTTTTTGATCTCAGTCAATAGATGTTCAGCAAATAATTGAAATCCACCATCTGGATAAGCAAGAGAGGGGGTACGTTTTTTAATTCTAGCCCAAAACCAACTAAGCGAGATGTCATCTTTATAGTTTGAGAATTTCCCTTGAAATAAAGGTTGCCAAATTAAGTTAGTCGCATTTTTCCCCATGGTTTTTTCTAGCCAAGGTAGGGCTTTGATACTTTCAAAATTGCGATAATTGTTACTAATTTTTAAGTAAGATAAAGTTAGACCCATTCGCAACTTATCAATTAAACTCAATCTTGGTAATCCCAATAATGAGAGGGGGGAATCTAGCGGGTAAAGCAACCCATCAATCATTACTTTAGTGGTGGGTCTTTTAATAATTACCTTGTGGCCTATCTCTTTAGCCAAACCTAGTACAAATTCATCATTAGTAAACCAATGATGGTAGGCCTTTTCCAAACTCCAATTCCAGTTTGGTTGTTTAAATCCTACCGCCAAGCCACCCACTTGTGTATCTTTCTCAATTAAAACAACCTGCTGACCTAGTTTTAACAGGGTATAGGCAGCTGATAATCCACCAAAACCAGCTCCCAAAATAGCAATCTTCACTATGTAATTGTACGAGTTTACTGATTTTCAGTCCAGACACTTAATGTTCGGGTCATAATGTTATTTAAAATTACTAAATATTTGGGGTCATAAATAAGGTCTTCGGCAGGTTCATTATTTACGACGCTGTCTCTAGTGCGGACAAATTTAGGAGAAGTACTAGTATCAGGATTTAGATACATGACCGATCCTCGGATGGTTAACTTAGGAGCCTCGATTGTTGATGGACAGCTACCTGCGGAAAAGCCACTGCAAAAATTGCCGTATACTATCAAGACGGCATCGATATTGGTGACGGTGGGGGCGATATTAATATCTCCCTGGACAATAAAGACTAACCCTTGGGCGTTGCCATTTCCTGAGGTAATATTCTGATTAATAAGCAGATTACCGTCAATAAAAAGTAGCCTGACTGGGTTACCCGAGATACCCCCACCTATGGTTAGATCGCCATTGTTTACCCAGTAAATATGGGCATCATTACCAGAGAATACTATCTGTTGATGATTTATGCCACCAACTAATTTTGGTTGTTTATTAACCTTACCAGAGATGGTTTTAGCCTGTTCATAGAATATTGATCTCATCTCAAGATAGGTAGGGATGCCAAATTGAGGGATTAAAGCCCGGTTTGAGGTAATGCATTTGTCGTTAAAGCTAAATTTGCTGGAGATTAAGTTATTGTCGGCTGCGGTTAACAGGCCCTGATTGGTTTGGACTGTGACTGAATATTTATCTGTTCCAGAGCAACTAGTGGAAGTTTGGGCCAGAGGTGAACGTGGATATATAGTTAAGCTCAGGGAGAGAAAAATTAAAGGCAGGAAGTATTTGTACATGAGACTATTTAGAGTATAACAGAAACTATTTAACCGCTCTGGTTAGATTGGTATAATATCTCCCATGAAACTAAATGCTAAACAGTTAAGAAAGGGTATGGGGTTTAGGGAATTGGGTATAGGGGATAGAAATGAGATTTATATTATCTTGGACAATGTTTTGGATACCTATAATATCGGTAGCATTTTTAGGTTGGCAGATGCTGTAGTAGCGAACAAAATTATATTAACTGGTGGATCAACAACCCCGCCGAATCCAAGAATTAAAAAAGCCTCTATTAATACAACAGAGGTGGTGTCGTGGGAGTATGTCGAATCGGCCAGCGTCGCAATTAAAAATTTACAATTGCAAGTTGAAAATTTGCAGGTGGTGGCAGTAGAGCAATCTAAGAATTCAGTTCCTTATGATAAATTTAACTACCAGTTGCCACTATGTTTGCTGGTTGGGCATGAGACAGATGGGGTATCACAGGAGGTTTTGGATCTTTGTGATGGGGTGGTGGAGCTACCGATGTATGGAGTAAACATATCCTTGAACGTCATGGTTTCCCTAGGGATAGTATTATATAAAACCCTGGAAAAGGCTGATACTAAGTAATCTCAAAGCATTGACAGCTAAGATACACTCAGGTAGAATATCCTCACCTCGTTTGAGGTGATTGGGGCAAGTTCAAACAAGAAAACTACTCACATCTTAATATTTGCACTTTAACAACCGAACAAGCAACAACCGCTCTTCGGTTTTTTTGTGGTCTAATGGACCATCGATTGATTTCAGAAGAGTGGTGGGAAAATAAATATACAAGTAGTCAACTTGTTAATTCCAAACAACAATGAATTCACGGTACAAATCGTACAGTGTTTTTTGAGTTACGGAAAAACTTTACAAAGAAATGAAAGTTTCTTTTATTGAGAGTTTGATCCTGGCTCAGGATGAACGCTGGCGGCGTGCCTTAAGTATGCAAGTCATGGGGGTTCCGCAAGGAGCAACCGGCGGACGGGTGAGTAATGCATGGGAATCTACCTTAAAGTTGGATATAGCTTGCCGAAAGGCAGGGTAATCTCCAATGTGTACTGAGATCGCAAGGTCGAAGTATAAAGAGCAATCGCTTTAAGATGAGCCTGTGTCCTATCAGCTAGTTGGTGGGGTAAAAGCCTACCAAGGCGACGACGGGTAGCTGGTCTGAGAGGATGGTCAGCCACAATGGGACTGCGACACGGCCCATACACCTACGGGTGGCGCAGCTAGGAATTTTCGACAATGGGCGCAAGCCTGATCGAGCGACGCCGCGTGGAGGATTGAAGGTCTTTTTGATTGTAAACTCCTTTTGTAGCCGAAGATTATGACGGTAGGCTACGAATAAGCCGCTGCTAACTACGTGCCAGAAGCCTCGGTAATACGTAGGCGGCAAGCGTTATCCGGAATCATTGGGCGTAAAGAGTTGCGTAGGCGGATCGGTGCATCTTGCTATAAATATTCCGACTTAATCGGGATTCACGGCAAGATATGGCTGATCTGGAAGATGTGAGGGGGTGTTGGAACAGATGGTGGAGCAGTGAAATGCGTTGAGATCATCTGGAACGCCAAAGGTGCAGACAGACACCTAACACATTCTTGACGCTTAGGCACGACAGCTTGGGGAGCGAAGCAGATTAGAGACCTGCGTAGTCCAAGCCGTAAACGATCTCTGCTGGATATCCGGGACTTGTCCTGGGTGTCGAAGCTAACGCGTTAAGCAGAGCGCCTGGGGAGTACGGCCGCAAGGCTAAAACTCAAAGGAATTGACGGGGAGGCGCACAAGCAGTGGAGCGTGTGGTTTAATTCGATTCAAAGCGAAAAACCTCACCAGGGTTTGACATGTATCTGCAAGCGCACGGAAACGTGTGATCTTCGAGAGTGATACACAGATGCTGCATGGCTGTCGTCAGCTCGTGGCGTGAGCTGTACCGTTAAGTCGGGTAACGAGCGCAACCCGCACCGTATGTTAAATAATTCATGCGGAACTGCCCCATTTTTGGGGAGGAAGGCGCGGATGACGTCAAGTCAGCACGGCTCTTACACCCTGGGCAACACACACCCTACAATGGCGAAAAACAACGAGTTGCAAGCCGGTAACGGCAAGCTAATCTCTGAAATTTCGCCTCAGTTCAGATTGAGGTCTGCAACCCGACCTCATGAAGGAGGAATTGCTAGTAATCGCGAATCAGCAGGTCGCGGTGAATACGTTCTCGCCTCTTGTACACACTGCCCGTCAAGGCAGCAAAGTTGGGGGCACCCGAACTTCCACTATGTGGGAGGAAGGTGAAACCAGCGATGAAGCTTAAGTCGTCCACTAATGTGAGCGACCTCTGATAGTAACATCAGAGAAAAATCCGACTGATATCGGTGAAGTCCTACTTGAAATTCGGGTTAACTTTGGTTAATCTAGAATCAAGGGAGAATACCGAGGGAAGTCTGCGATGCTTAAGCAGTATACCAACAGCAATTGGCTCAAAGATTATAAGAAGAATCTAGATTTATCTAGTATTCAAAGAGATGTTTTGATTGGAACGATTTTAGGAGATGGCTCTTTTAAAATCTCTCGTTCAGGAAAAGCAGCTCAATTACAAATCTGTCATTCTTTTTCTTCTAAAGACTATGTCTCTTGGAAGAAGCAGATATTTGAAAATTGGGTTTTTGCAGAACCGAGATACCATCAAATAAATAACTCGTTAATTTTCAGAACGATATCTCACACTTTAATTTTTGAGTACATGAGATTTTTTTATAAAGAGAGGATCAAGATTATTCCACAAAATATTAAGAATATTTTAAAGAGTAATTTAAGTTTAGCTGTATGGTTCATGGATGATGGTAACGGTTACCTAAAAAGAAATGCATTTAGGATTAGTACCTATGCTTTTGGATTAAATGGCAACCTATTACTCCAAGAATGCTTAAGTCAGAATTTTGGATTACAAACAAATTTAGTTAGGGATAGTAAAGGATTTCAACTTTATGTCCCGGTTAGAGAGGGTGAGAAGTTTAAAAAACTTATTTCACCATTTGTAATTCCCTCGATGAAATATAAAATCGAGAATCGCAGCCCCCGTAGAGACTGATATGGAAGGTACCAGATATTCTGGAAGTAAACTTCCATTAAACGTCGGCTCCAGTGAATAACTGGATGAAGATATAGTCCATGCCCTCAGTAATGAGCGGGTAAACATGAACAAGGTATCCCTACCCGAAGGTGGGGATGGATCACCTCCTTTCTGGAGATTTGATCTAACTGATGGATTCCTGAAATCTTGCTTTGCAAGTAGGCCGAAAGGCCTGCCGGCAGGCAGGCAGGTAGCCACGGTTACGATCCAGATACCTCTCACGCTTCAACAGCCTCAGCGCAAGCTAGAGATGTTGGGGACAGGTATCAAGAAGTTTGAAGCTCTTCTTAAAAAAGGCTTCCCCACCACTATTCTGGAATTAATTATCTTTAATTCCAGGTCAGGACTGGCGTAGCCATGTTCTATTTTGGAATTAATTATCTTTAATTACAGATCAGGTTGATAAAAATATGATAGAGAGACATGACGGTTCTAGTGATATAGGTAGATATATAGATAGGGATCCAGCGGTGCAGATATCTAAAGGACTATGGTTGGTAGCAGCAATAGCTAACACCATCTGTGGGGTAGCTATGGGAGCCGAAAGGATTGCACGTTTTTCAGGTCGAGTCAGAAGAGTATTTACTCCAACTCATATAGAGCTTCCTTGAGGCCTCGACCGGATTCGCACCGGTGTACGAAGTTTTGCAGACTCCTGGATGACTACTCTCCCACGAGGCCAGAACGGCGGATTCTTTACGTGGGCGATGTTGGGATCGAACCAACGACCTCGTCTTTATCAGAGACGCGCTCTACCACTGAGCTAATCGCCCAAAGTTCCAATATTTTACCTTTTACGGAGTAAACAGGCAAGCTCAGCTTATCATGATTATGAGATAATAGCGATGTGATCAGGCGTGAAGTTATAGTTATTCTACTGCTGTTGTTTTTGAGTCTGCCCACAATTCAGGATCTTTTGTTTCCAGGACCATTTACCTCACATGATCTGACTCACCATATCGTCCGCCAGATCGATATGAACCGGCTGTTATCGGAGGGTCAATTTCCACCCCGTTGGTCCGGGGAGTTAAATAATGGCTATGGCTACCCGCTATTTTTATTTAACTATCCGCTACCGGCCTTGGTTGGTCAATTATTTCATTTATTGGGATTAGGCTATATAGACAGTGTTAAGGCAATCTTAGGGTTGTCGCTTTTAGGGTCTTCGGTAACCATGTATTTATTTTTAAGATCACTGCTGGGAAATCGCACCGCTGCATTTTTAGGGGCCATCTTTTATCTGTATGCCCCAGTCAGATTTTTAAATGTCTATGTCTCAGCTGCCTTAGGGAATGCCCTAGCCCTTTTGTTTGTGCCGTTAGTATTTTTATCCGTAAACAAGTTAGCTAAAACTGGTAAGAAGCTCTGGATCATGGGGGGAGCAATCAGTTTTGCGGCTTTGGTAACCTCTCATAACGTCACAACTGTGATGTTTGCTCCGGTAATAGCCGGGTTTAGCCTGGTGGCCCTTTATCTCAACAACCCTCGTTTTATGAAGCAGATACTTGTAATGTTTCTTCTGGGGCTTGGTCTCTCTGCCTGGTTTTGGCTGCCTTCATTAGTAGAGAAACAATATATCCGCTATGACCAATATATGGATAATTTTTTTGCTAGCCGTTTTGTGCCGTTTAAAGATATTCTTTATTCAACCTGGGGGTACGGCTCGGATTTTTCCCGACAGGTCGGAATTGCTCATTGGTTGGTGATGGTAGGACTGGTAATTAGTAGTACATATTTGCTGGTTAAGGGAGGGATTAAAGTAAAAGAGTGGGTAACACTAGGAACTTTTTGTTTGACAGTTTTTATAGGCGCAGTATTTTTAATGACGGAGTATAGCAGGGTATTTTGGGGGAGCGTTCCGCTTTTGGAGTATGTCCAGTTTCCAGCCAGATTTTTGACCCCGGCGGTATTTGCTGCATCTATTGCTGTAGCTTTGCTAGTGAAGCATCTTCCATTCAGGAGTATCTTGCTTGTCGGATTATTAGGGCTAGTTTTATATGCCAGCCGTAATAACATGTCCATCAATCAGTCGGTTGAGTATAGAGATGATTACTATCAAACCTTAAAGTATACCTCTACTGCCTATGATGAGCATTTACCAAATTGGGCTAGACCAATGATGGTACTCTCACCAGGGAAGTTCAGTGTGCTACAGGGTAAAGGAGTTGTTCATATAGACAAAAATTACTCATCTGAGGTTAAGGCTACCTTTATCACCGATGAAGAGACTACTCTCCAATTTAATCAATTTTATTTTCCCGGCTGGGAGATCAAGGTGGATGATAAAAAGGTGAATTTTGATTATCTGCTAGAAGGAGAGAGTAAAGGATTCCCGGTGTTTAAGGTTCCACAGGGTATGCACCAGATTGAAGCTGTATTTAATAAAACATTTATTAGAAGTCTGGCTGATAATATTAGCCTCTTCTCGGCAGTAATTATGGGAGTATTCTTTTCTAGTGTCATATATAAAAAAAGAGTGCTACGATAGGAGAAGATGTCCTCTCAAAAAGGTATTGCCCATATTATCTTGCTGGTTGTCTTACTGGCTGGCCTAGCCCTTGGAGTTTACCTGGTCCAACAAAGAACTAATCTTTTCTCCAAAGCTTTTAGTAATGATAAAAGTGTTCAACAATTAACTAATGAGCTAGTTTCTTTAAATTCCCTTGCAGGGAGAAGTGCCCAAGATGATGAACAAATCAGTAAAATGTTGGCAGTAGCTACCAAAAGAAAAGATAAATTGTTAATGGAAGCTGAGGAAGATCCGCAGCTTTTTTTGGATCATGCTAGGCTCGTGTCTTCACGAACAGATTTTCCTGGTGATATTCAAAAGTATATTGAAGAGGAGAAGACTTTGCAGGGATATTTTGACGCTCGACATATTGATAGTTTTGATGAGCAAAAATCCCGGAAGGTATTTTTTATAAGGACAAAGGAAGAAAATATACAGCTATTTTTTGTTTCTCCTCCTGACAATGTCATAAACAACTCAAAAATTGAAGTGACTGGAGTATATCTGAGCAATAGAGCGGTCTTGCAATCATCAATTTCCAACGAACGATATGGAGTGAGAGTTGTTCAAGGAGGAGAAGGTCAGTTTCCAACGCTAGGCACGATCAAGGTAGCAGTTTTCTTAATTAATTATAGTGATAATCCAGGGGAGCTTGTAAGTAGAGAGACGGTAAAAAAGCTTGTTTTTTCTGATGACAGATCAACTTCTAAATTTTTTGAGGAGACCTCTTTTGGACAATTAAAAATGACTGGTGATGTTTATGGGTACTTTACTATTCCCAAAAGAAATCCCAATGATCCCCAATCTAGCTGTCCTTTTCTTTTTTATGAAGAGGAGACTCAGAAACTAGCTAAAAAACAAGGTATTAAGGTTGATGACTATGATTCTCTGGTTTTTGTACTAACTGGATCAGGAGATGGTTGTGGATTTGGTGGAATGGCTACCTTAGGAGGAAAACCAGGACTTGTGGATATTAAGTTGTACCGTGCTCCCCAGGTTTATACCCATGAATTGGGACATAATCTAGGAGTTGATCATGCTAATTTATTGAAGTGTGGCTTAACATCCGTCGATGATTATTCTCGTTGTCTACCAATTAATCAAAGGTTCTTTAGAGGGATTGAGTATGGAGATCGTTACGATATTATGGGATATTCCTCTGGCTTCAATCAATTTAATGCCCCACATAAAATAGCTGTAAATTGGATTTCTGGAGGAAAAGTTCAAGAGGTGACTGCAGACGGTATTTATACTATCACTGTTCCTCTTGAGACGAATATTGATAATGGAATTTACGTGCTGAAAATTCCTAAGGCTAACAGTAACGAACATTACTACCTAAGCTTGCGCAAAAAAATGGGATTTGATAGCGATTTGCCCCAGGGAGTTGTTGATGGGGTAAGCGTACATATTTGGGATGGGATTATTTCACACCCAACTTTATTTGTAGATACTACTCCAGGAAGCTCGGCCATTCTAACTGAAGATTTTGCTGACGCTGGGTTAAAAGATGGAAACTATTTTTATGATTCTGTAAATAAAATTCAGGTAAAACAATTGATCCATTCAGGTGATTCAGTTAGCTTAGAGGTTAAGTTTAACGTTCAGACCTCACCTAGTAATCCCATACCGCCGATCCCTAGTCCAACATCAATGAAAGGTTGGGCAGTGACGGCTAATCCTGTTTGCCAAAACGGAAATAGACCAATCGGTCAAGGGAATATCTATTATACTGTTTGGCCAAGGGTTCCTTACAACTTAAATAATCCTTTGCAGTGGGTTTATCCTGAAGCGTCACCCGGGGCTCAGACAGCGGTAATTTATACCGATAATGACGCTAATAATGTTTATGTAGGGTTTAAGGATGAAAAGGGCAACTCCTTAGTTCCCATTGATAAACCACCAGATCCCAATATTGAATATGGTAAATATTTTAATCTCCAAACCCCTTTAGCTAGGTGGAATCGTGCACTAGTTCCAAATTGGCCACCGGTTATAAAAATTAATTTTCGAGCTCCGGATTCTTGGTGTAACTAATCTTCGTAGTATTCCCGGAGCCTAAGATTAGAGGGTCCGTTTCTCAGTACCCGTTTTGCAGCTACTAAGGCATAACGGACCTCTCCTAAGGTAATGCCTAGCTGGTGGGCTATGTCGATAGGTGTGAGGACTTCTTGACCACTCAAGCCAAAACTCATAGCAAGCACATCCTGCTGCCTAGGTTTCAGTCGGCTGATAGCTGTTGCTATTTCTTGTGTTAGCATACTTGCCTCAACTTGTTTTGTAGGATCAGCGCTAGGGTCAGCAACTAGATCTGCCAAAAATTGCGTATCCTCCTCGTTACCCATTGGGGCATTCAGAGAAAGGATGGGAGTATTATGTGGGAGTAGCTCATTAACAGTATCTTCTGATAATCCTGATATCTCCACCAATTCGGCTCTGGTTGGCTCACGATCTGTGCTTTGTAATACCTCTTGCCTAATTCGCTCTAAGCCTCTCATCTGTCCTTGTGAGTGGATAGGGATACGGATACTTCTTGCTTGATCCTGAATAACTCGGCCGATCGCCTGCTTAACCCACCAAGTGCCATAAGTGGAGAACCTAAATCCTCTGGCGGGGTCAAACTTATAAACTGCTCTCATTATTCCTAAGTTGCCTTCCTGGATCAAGTCTTCTAAAGGCACACCTCTGCCGGTATTTCTTTTGGCAATCGAGACCGACAGTCTTAAGTTTGCCTCTACTAATTTTGTAAAAGCCTGATCGCCTAGTCTAGATTGCTCCAACCATAAAGAAGTTTGAGGGGAAGATGGATTATGTTGCAGATTATTTAGAGCTTGAATCCCCAGATCTTTGATTTTTCCGAGTCTTTGCTCTTGATCCGCAGTTAAAAGGGAGATCTGCCTAATCTCGCCAAAAAAAAGAGTTAGAGCGTCATCTGTGCCTGTTGCTCTTTCTGTCATAAACAATTTTGAGATTATATAGAATATAATAACCTTATGCAAACAGTTTCTGCCCAGTTTGTCTCCGCTAAGGTTGTTTTATTAAGGTATGACATAGATGTTCCTTTGTTAAATAGTATGGTCTTAGATGGTTTTAGATTGACAGCAGGCCTGGAAACATTAGGGCTCTGTTTACAAAATGGGAAACGGGTTATTTTAATGGGACATATTGGTAGGCCGGGAGGTCAAGAGGATAATTCCTTGTCTATAGCAGCAATTCATGATTGGCTAATGGGTCAACCAGAGATTAAAGCCCACCTCCAGAGTGGTAAATTAAAATTGTTGGAGAATCTCAGATTTGAAAAAGGGGAAGAGGATTGTAGCTTGGAGTATGCCCATCAACTGGCCTCGTTAGGAGAAGTATTTGTAAACGAGAGCTTTGCTGCTTACCGTCCGTCTTCATCAGTAACTATTTTACCAACCCTAATGCCGGCAGTTGCTGGATTAAGGTTTAGCAAAGAGGTGGAGATATTAACCGGAGTGAGGGAAAATCCGCGGAGACCGTTAGTGGCTATATTGGGTGGAGCTAAAGTGGAGGAGAAATTACCGGTAATTGAGGCCATGTCAAAGATAGCGGATATAGTTTTAGTGGGGGGTAAATTGGTAGCGAATATTAAAGGGCAGATGTTAAGGGATAATGTATTTTTAGCTGAGTTGAATGAGTGGGGGACAGATATCACTGATCAGACAGTAGAAAATTGGCAAATAATTATTAACAAAGCTGGGCAAATTATTTGGAATGGACCTCTGGGTAAAGTTGAGGATGAGAGGAATCAAAACAGCAAAAAAATAGCGGAGATGATTATTAACTCCCCAGCTTTGAGTTTAGTAGGAGGAGGGGATACTTTGGGAGCTTTAAAAAAATGGGGTCTGAGAGATAAGTTCCACTTCATTTCCACCGGTGGTGGAGCTATGTTAGAATTTCTAACTACAGGAACCCTGCCTACTGTTGAGGCACTGGGTGATATTTAAATTAACTCTTCTCTTAATCATTTTTATAACCCCACTTTTAACTCCAAATTGGGGATTTAGTTATGAAAACATTAAGGTCTTGGGGTTTGTAATTTTAGTAAGCGTGATAGTTTTGGAATATGCGCTCAATAAAAAAAGACCCCAACTTAGATGGAGTAGGGTATCTGCTATATCCCTGTTGTTCTTGCTTAGCTTATCCCTAAGCTCTATTTTAGGGGTTAAACCCCCTAGTAGTATTATGGGGGAAGCCCCTTATTACCAGGGATTAATTTTTTATATTTATCTGTTTGTCTTTAGTTTATTAGTAGGGATATCAGGGATATCCATCAGACAATGGGTTGTTGTCTTATCTCTCTCCTCTTTGTTGGTTAGCGTCTTTTCTATTAAAGACTATCTGTTGCTACACCTTTTTCAAATTTATACTCCCACATATGCCGACAGGGTGGTGTCAACTTTTGGGCAACCTAACTTTTATGCCGGATTTATTCTTCTCACACTACCTTTAACCAGCTATCTTTTTAAATCACCAAGAAATTTTATTAGGTTATTGGGTTACCTCAGTTTAATATTAGGAAGTCTGGCTATTATAGCCTCTGAATCCAGAGTGACCAGCGGGTTATTATTAATATTCTTGCTGACGTGGTTGATTATCAGAGCTCCAAAAATAGTTGGCTTAACTCTGGCTTTTTTCTTAGGGTTTATTAGCGCCACTTATTTTTGGATAAATTTATCTACTCAGGGTTGGGATCAGACATGGTTAATCCGCAATGCTCCGGAGAGACGGTTGTTATTTATGCCAACACTTTTGGAGGTGTCAAAAAAGAGTCTGTTGGTGGGATACGGGCTGGAAAATATTGGCGTGGCTTATCAGAGGCATTTTCAAGAAATGAATTTTAATACCCTTAATGATCCTTTGGCTCATGCTCTAAAGAACTTACAGGTAGATAGGTCACATTCTTATTTACTAGATATATTATTATTTTCAGGAATTTTGGGGTTAGTTAGTTATTTGGGCCTAGTGGTAATCTTAATTTTTAAAACTAAATCTCAGCTACCCTTACTTTCCAGTCTGATGATCTATCTGATCTGGACCCAACTGCACAATCAATCAGTAGTTCATTTAATTTATTTTTGGTGGTTGGTAGGGGTAGTTTCTCAAGAGGCTACTTGACAGAGAGGGGGGGGTGTTAAATACTGGTTGTAATGTCTAGGTATTACCAAAGGGGTGTGGCTCATATATTATTAATGTTGGTATTACTAGCTGGTTTAGCCTTTGGGGTCTATCTGGTTCAACAAAAAACCAACCTTTTCTCCCGAGCCTCCTCCGGTCCAATCTCAGGCCCAATATACCCGAGTCCAACAACCTCAAATTTTGGTAAATCCTTAAAAGTAGATAACACCACTTTGAGTAGAGCCCCCCAATTAGTTACAGTTCAGAGACAAACCCCGTTTACGATTGGTAAAGAGTTTACCGTAGAGTTCTTTGTAAAATTAAATAAGGCGACGACCGGTAGGCGGAACATTTTCCGGGTAGCCTCGCCTTCACAAAAGGGAATCACGATATCAGCTGATTATAATGGATCAACATCTGTTAACGATTTGGTAGTCAGATTTAGTGACGGAGTAAAACTCACTACTTATAATTTACCAGTTTTGAGCGTGGGGGCCTGGCATCATGTGGCTGTTACTTATTCCACTGGGTTTAGAGATGATGGGTCTGAGACACATGTTGCTCGTGTATTTGTTGATGGAGACTTTAGTAAGCAAGCTTATGTTTTCGTAGATAATTATGCAGATGATAATCTGGCGATAATTGAGGTAGGGGAGTTGCTTGATGGGGAGATTGATGAGCTAAGGGTCTCTGATCAGGTTCGTTACTCAACTGAATTTACTAATAATCGGTACCCTTATGCTGGTCCCTTTGACACTGACGCAGGGACTTTATTGTTGCTACACTTTGACGGAAACGTTCAAGACTATAGTTCGTATAAAAATCATGGCCAACTTAATACCGGTAAGGAGTTGTTTGTGGATTCAACCCTGTCATCCAAAGGTTCAACTCCCTCTCCAACGACAGCTCCTCCTCCTGATGTTCCTGCTCCGATACCTTTGCCTCCAGGCTGTTTTGAGATCCCGATCATCGGGGTGGTATGTACTGGAGACAAGCCTGATCCCAATCTTCCCACTCCCACCCCCACCATCAGCTACATGGGTGTCTGTGCTGACTCAGCTGGTAATGGTCCAGATGGGATTAAGTGTCAGACCAGCTCGTACTATTCATCTTCTGACAGTAAATGTAGCAATAAAAACCTATACCCTTATTACTACACTAGATGTCTTCAATCTTCAGTGACCCCATCACCATCACCAACTACTTCTCCAACTAGTATTGGGGGGGCTTGTGCTGACTCAGTGGGAAATGGATCCAATATCAAGTGTGAACCAAGCTCCTATAACTCTAATAAGGACAGCACCTGTACCAATAAAAATCTCTATCCTTACTACTACGATAAGTGTAATGCCTTAGCAGTTCCACCGCCACCAACTGGAGGTAAAGATGAGAGTTGTAGCGCTGGTCAGACTAAAGAGTGTATCGGCTATTCATCAAACGGCGTCAATGCCTATTGCTGGCAAGGTAGTACTTATATTAAAGCGATCTGTAACTCCAGCTGTGCCAATTACGGTGATTGTAAGTAACTCTTAATCTTGACCTCATTATTCGAGCGAAGCGAGAAGTACAGTGTTAACTTGGCTCGATTAATTTCCTCGCTTTACACTTTTAGCTTTCGGCTTTACACTAGATGTAATGCTCATCAAAGTTGCTGTGAACGGTTTTGGAAGAATAGGTAGAAATGCTTTTAAGGTTATCATCGAGAGATTTCCAGATGAGATCGAGGTTGTGGCGATTAATGACTTAACCGATTCTTCAGTCTTAGCTCACCTCTTACAATATGACACTGCTTTGGGACGATGGGAGAGAGAGGTCTTCTCCGATGATCAGCACCTGATTATAGAGGGAAAGAAGATCCCAGTACTCGCTGAAAAGGTCCCAGCCAATTTACCCTGGAAAGACATGGGAATTGATGTAGTAATTGAATCAACCGGTAGATTTACTGATTTAGATGGAGCCAGACAGCACATTATCGCTGGAGCCAAGAAAGTGGTAGTGTCTGCTCCTGGCAAGGACGGAGTTCCAACATTCTTAATTGGTGTTAATCACACTAAATATCAAGGCGAAGAGGTGATTAATAATGCCTCCTGTACTACCAACTGTATTGCCCCGGTGGCAGCTATCATCGCCTCTAAATTTGGCATACAGAAGGCCTTAATGACCACCATCCACTCAGTTACAGCGGAACAGAATTTAGTAGATGGACCACCTCCAGGAGGAAAAAGTAACGACTTGAGGCGGGCCCGGGCAGCCTATCAAAATATCATACCTACCACCACAGGGGCAGCTATCGCCACAACCGAAGCTATCCCAGAGCTAAAAGGGCTATTTGATGGGGTCGCCTTAAGAGTTCCAACGATTGTTGGCTCGATCTCTGATTTTACCTTTCTTTTAAAAAGGAAAACTACCGTTGAGGAGATTAATAAAGCTTTTAAGGAAGCTGAGGCAACTCCGTTTTACCAGGGGATTATGGCTACCACCGAAGAACCACTGGTATCATCCGATATCATCGGCCGCTCGGAGTCAGCCATAGTTGACCTATCCTTAACTCAGGTGGTTGACGGGGATTTAGTCAAAATCTTCGCCTGGTATGACAATGAATGGGGTTATAGCAACCGATTAGTAGAGCAGGTTTTAAACATCTCTAAGTAAGAGGTTAATGCGATCCCTAAAGTAAGTTACCCTCTCTTTTTCAGCAAGTAAAAGTTTTAGTAGGTCAGTTGGGTTGTTGGCATGACTGGTGATCACAGATTCATCTAAGCTTTTTATCTCCAGTACTCGTCTTCTCGCGACCTGGGTTTTGGTAGGTAGATTGATTCCTTGTAAAAGTTGGCATTTCTCTTCTTTTGTTAGAGGAATATTTGGCGGTGATGAGTGTATCTCGGTGTATCTTTTGTAGGCAATCTGTCCAAGCTCCGCTTCGTAGTTTTGTGGTGGTACTAAAATCCCGGCGTGCTTAATGTAGAAATTTTTTACCCAACTGGCATCTGGTCTTCCTTCAAGAGAGGCGGAAAACAGTAACACCCTAGAGAGGTGATGGACATACCCAAAAACATCTGAACTGTAATAACTAAGGGCATGAAGTGTTTGAATGGGTACCTGATGAGTATTTCCTGATCTCTCTGATATTATCGACAAGCTTTTGACCCTTGGAGATGTTACTGGTAGAAGCCAAGCTTGTCAATATATATCTTGACAGTTGAGTTCAATTTTTATTAACATCACAAGGTTGTGCAATTTTTATGACAGAGATAAAAGGCGGTAGATGTTTTGATGAGAGAGGTGCAGCGTGTCACTTACGAGACTGTATTGATACCGTATTATCTCTTCGCAGTGAACTCCCTCCTGATTGGGTTAGACAGCTTGAGTTTACCAGAGAAAGTCTTAACCACTTAGCCTCCAGGGAGAGTCGTTTAACTACTAGTTCTCAAGGTATTAGGATACCACTGGTAAGATCAGCCGAGGAAAGGTTGGCTAGGTTAGTTGCTAGCGCAGTTGCAGCAGTTGATATTGACCAGGTTCCCTATACTGATCTTCCGGATTATCGCGTAGGTAGAGTGGATACCGGAGTTTCGGGATTAGGATTTGGATTTCGGGAAGATCGGTTAGTTGGGGGTAATCGGGAGTGGAGAATAGAGGCGGTTTTGTCTCCGAGCTAGAGAAACCTAACGGTTCAGTTGACATCGTTAGCTTCGTTTGATAAACTTTCCGTTACTAGATGAGACTCAACGCAATTTATTTAACCTGCCTTTACGCTTAAAGGACATATCCTTGAGTGTAAAAGTACACTCAAGCGTTGTATCCCTCAAAAATATTAACATCTAAATAGGATTCGAGTATCGCTTCGGAGTTTACTCCGAGTGAAACGAGGAGGGCCCGTAGTTCACCGGTAGAACGCTTCATTTGCAATGAAGATGTAGGAGGTTCGACTCCTCTCGGGTCCACCCAGGTAGGGTCTAAGGTGTGGGGTCTAGTAATTTTTATTAGTCCCTAAACCCTAGTCCCTAAAGGATTAGATTTGCACCTTGAAATGTGAATACGGAAAAAATACCACGTTCATGTAAATTGAATGTGGGGGAAGAAGGCCAAAATTTACTAAATTGTAAATTTAATGCCAAAAAATACTCAACATAAAAGCATACGGCGGATGCCTTGGTCGAAAGTACCGATAAAGGGCGTACACGGCAACGATATCCTGTGGGGAGCTGCCACGAAGCTATGATCCACAGATGCCCGAATGGGGAAACCCGATCTTTATAGATCACCTCCTGCTGAAGCATAAGCAAAGCTTGCTTTGCTGTGCAAAGTAAGCAGGAAGGGGGGTACGCGCTGAACTGAAACATCTAAGTAAGCGCAGGAAAAGAAAGCAAAAGCGATTCCCTTAGTAGTGGCGAGCGAAAAGGGAGCAGTCTAAACCACGTTCATGCGCAAGCACTGAACGTGGGGTTGTGAGGCCACGATATAGGATGTAAGAAGAATAGTAGAATCCACTGGAAAGTGGAGCCAAAGAGGGTGATAGCCCCGTAAACGAAATTTTACTTACCCTTAGTGGTTCCTCAAGTAGCCCGGGACACGTGTAATCCCGGGTGAATCTGGGTCGACCTTGATCCAAGACTAAATATACTTTCGGACCGATAGTGAACTAGTACCGCGAGGGAAAGGTGAAAAGAAGGGCGAAATGCCCTGTGAAATAGTACCTGAAACCGTATGCTGTCAAGCTGTGGAAGCACTGAGCCGCAAGGCGAAGTATGACCGCGTGCCTATTGAAGAATGAACCGGTGAGTTATCGTATGTGCCAAGTTTAATCAGCAATGGCTGAGAAGGCGTAGTGAAAGCGAGCCCTAACTGGGCGTCTAGGCGCATATGTTAGACCCGAAACCGAGTGAGCTAACCATGTCCAGGGTGAAGATCTCCGAAAGGTGATTGGAAGCCCGAACTCGTGACTGTTGCAATAGTCTGGGATGAGGTGTGGTTAGAGGTGATATGCCAATCGAACTCGGAGATAGCTGGTTCTCCCCGAAATATATCTAGGTATAGCCCTGTGCAATCAAATGAGGGGTAGAGCTCTGGATGGATCTGGGTGCCGCAAGGTATTCAATCCAATCAAACTTCAAATACTCATTTGTGTAGCAGGAGTCAGTCCGATCCGGCTAAGCGGAGCGGTCCTGAGGGAAACAACCCAGACCGATAGTTAAGGTCCCTAAATACAGACTAAGTGTCAAAGGATGTAAGTTTCCTTAGACAGCCAGGAAGTTGGCTTAGAAGCAGCCATCTTTTAAAGAAAGCGTAACAGCTCGCTGGTCTAGTCACGGAGACTTGCGCCGACAATTTATCGGGGCTAAGTCTGTTACCGAAACTACGGATCAAGTCCGGATTTCAGAGTTCGGATGTCAGATTTCGGATATGTTAAAATGAATTTAATGCAGGATGTAAGTGATCTACACGTCTATCAGCACTCAATGAGATTGTTAGATGAGATAAATCGTTTTCTAGATCAGTTACCAAGTAAGGATAGAGATCTCTTTCATCAAATATTGAGAGCCGCTAGATCTATTCCCGCCTTACTTGCTGAAGGATTTGCTAAAAAGTCATCACAAAAGGACTTTCGTCACTTTGTGATCATGGCGATGGGTTCTTCAGATGAGGTCATTACCCATCTAAGAATAGCAAAGGCAGATCCTCGGCTAATTGAGGAATACAAAGTTGTATCTAAGCAACTTAATAGATTAGCTCAGTCTCTTAATTCTGAAGCTAAACAGTTGCTGGATCAAATAATTCATAAACAATCTGATTTCTGATATCTGATTTCCGATATCCGGGCTTGGTGGTAGGGGAGCGTTCAAAATGGAGCGAAGCTGTGCTGTGAGGCGTGGTGGACTGTTTTGAAGTGAGAATGCCGGTATGAGTAGCGTTTCAGACTGAGAATGTCTGACGCCGAATGCCCAAGGTTTCGCAAGCAATGTTCGTCAGCTTGCGGTTAATCGGTTACTAAGGCGAGGCCAAATGGCGTAGCCGATGAATGATCCGTTAAAATTCGGATATTAGTATTGTTTCGTTGAAATCTACGGGAGGACAAAATGGGAATATCCAGTCCGCCAATGGCGGATCCAAGTAACAAGTTAGTGGGGGTTATGAAAATCAGCCCCAAAATCGCGCAAGCGACTTAAACACGTTTGAAGCGAGTTACAAGTGCGATAAAAAGTGGAAAGTTTCTGTTTTCAAGAAAAGCCTCGTAGATAGAAACAATTTAGCCGTACCATAAACCGACACAGGTGGGCGAGTTGAGTATACAAAGGCGATCGAGTGAATCATCCTTAAGGAACTCGGCAACAAAAGCTGGACGTAAGTTAGCAAGATGTCCTGCCTTAAATCGCAAGATTTAGGGCCGCAGTGAATGACCCTGAGCGACTGTTTATCAAAAACACAGCTCCCTGCTAAAGTGAAAACTGATGTATAGGGGGTGACACCTGCCCAGTGCCAGTAATTTAACATTTTCTTTGACCTGATGGAGCAATCTTGAGGTGAGGAGAGGATCTAAGATCTGGTGAACGGCAGCAGTAACTATAACTGTTCTATGGTAGCGAAGTTCCTTGTCTGGTGAATGAATTCGCCAGTTCCAGAAGTGATTCTGGAAAAAATTCGGCTAATATCGGTGGAATCCTAAAAAAGTATTTACTTTTGTCTTATATTCGGGTAATCTGATTATAGGAGGGACAATACCGAGGGAAGTCGGGAAGTACCAATTGGTATAACCTTGACCCTGTAACGACTGATATATGAGGTACCAGATAATCTGGAGAAAAACTCATATTATACGCCGACGCTTAATGAATAATTTAGGATGGTATCTTTCTGGTTTTGCTGACGGAGAAGGTAGTTTTTGTGTCTATTTCTCGCCTCGAAGTCGAATGACTTTGGGTTGGGAGGTTAGACCAAGCTTTTCTGTCGGGCAGAACACTTCAAGGCCTGAAGTTTTGAATCTATTTCTGCAATATTTTAAGTGTGGAAGTTTACGAGCTAATAAGGGAGATAATACTGTAAAATTTGAAATTCGCAGTTTAAGACCGTTATTAGATATTGTGATTCCTCATTTTAGAAAATATCCAGTACTTTCAAGCAAAGCTAAGGAATTTGAGAAGTTTGTTGCTATTTGTAACTTACTTTCCCAAAGTTCCCACTTAACTGAAGCTGGATTTAAGAAAATTGTTGATTTAGCATTTGAAATGAATGGTTTAGGAGCAAGAAGATATAGCAAACAATACATTCTAGATAATCTTAAGATGAAGATATAGTCTGATCCTACTAGTAATAGTGGAGAAATATGGAGTTCAGACCCGCACGAAAGGTAGAACGACTTAGGGACTGTCTTGAGGGTGAACTCGGCGAAATTGCAGTGGCTGTGAAGATGCGGCCTTCCCATACTTGGACAAAAAGACCCCGTGGAGCTTTACTGTAGCTTGTCCCTGATTTGAAAATTTGATTGTGTAGCGTAGGAGGGAGCTTCGGCGACGATGAAACACCTCTCTTTCGAATTTTTAAGTCTCACCTCGACCCATAATCTGGGAGAGGGACAAGGCCTGGCGGGCAGTTTGACTGGGGCGGTCGCCTCCAAAAAAGTAACGGAGGCGTGCAAAGGTTGACTTAGGACGGATGGCAATCGTCCATAAAGCGCAAAAGTAAATAGTCAGCTTGACTGCGAGACCTACAAGTCGAGCAGGTGCGAAAGCAGGCTTTAGTGATCCTGTGTCAGCTCAAGGGAGCGGCACGGCTTATCGGATAAAAGCTACCCCGGGGATAACAGGCTAGTGATACCCAACAGTCCACAAGGACGGTATCGTTCGGCACCTTAATATATCGGGGTGCGGTGGGAGTAATCCCATTAACCTGTTATACAAAATATATAATTTGTCTTTTTGAAAAAATACTAGCTAAAATCGGTGAACTCCTATCTAAATCAATAGAGGACAACACCGAGGGAATCCTTCGATTCTGAGAATCTCAGGACGAGGACCCGTAACGACTTTTCCGCCTTTGGCGGGAGGATTCAAGGTACCGAAGGTTACTTCGGATTAAAACTTGGATAAAAGGCTAGCTCCTTCATTTGAGCGGGACTTGTCCCGAACAAGCGAAGGATGAAGGTATAGTCTAAGCTGCAGGTAACTGTAGATTTTTATGACAGCGATGTCGGCTCATCCTATCCTGGGGCTGTAGAAGGTCCCAAGGGTCTGGCTGTTCGCCAGTTAAAAGGTTACGCGAGCTGGGTTCAGAACGATGTAAATCAGTTCGGACTCTATCCAGTATGGGCGTTTGGATTCTTGAGGGGAGTTGTCTCTAGTACGAGAGGACCGAGATGAGGCAACCTCTAGTGTGCCGGTTGTCACTACAGTGGCAGCGCCGGGTAGCTACGTTGTTTCCTGATAAGTGCTGAAAGCATCTAAGCACGAAGCAGACCCCAAGATTAGGGATCTTTAAGACCCCAAGTAGACTACTTGGTTGATAGGAGAGCGGTGTAAGTGCAGTAATGCATTTAGCTTACTCTTACTAATGGTCGTAGTTGAGATTTTTTGGTTGGAGCTTTCTTTCGTCCGTATTCACATTTTAGCGTGTAAATTAGATTGAGCTTGTTTTCTTGCTTCATCAATCGCCATTTTTTGAACAAAATAATATTTATTATTTGGCTTGCGAACTTTCGGGTTAACCAATCCCCATTGTTTTTCGTGTTCAGGAAGCTCGTGAATAAAAATCTCAGATCCTCCCAGCTGTCTGGCTCTGGTGATCATCTTTGGCAACATCCCTCCCTCTTCTCCGTTAAACCCCAGCTCACTAATAATTAAGTTTCTTTTTCCGGTCGCTCTCTGAACAAGTTTCATTCTTCTGTCCAGCTCTTCCATGTCGTAGGTATGTACAGAGAAGTCGATATTATTTAAGTCAATTTTTTCATTATCCCTCAAAAGTCTTACCAGGGTTTCTTGGTTGCGCTCGGGATTGGCTAATGCTCCAATAATAATTCTGACATCAGGTTTAATCCTTCTTGCCTCTTTTATTAAAACACTAACAAATTTAGCATAGCTTTCCATATTTCCATTGGTATTGTTGTAATCTAACCAGTAACCATTGGTTGTTTCATCTGGTTCGTTACCGATCTCCAGATCAACTTTAGGGTTTTTTAAAACCTCCTGGAGGTGATTTCTAATTGAAGTTAAGGTAGGGGTGAAGCTGGGGTTAAAGGTATAAAGTATATTTAAATCTTGTCTTTGGGCTTCTTGTAAAGCCCGGCGCAGTGCTTCTTGACCTTGAATTTCTGCTGGGTGGTTATTGTTACTAACAATTCTGACTCTGGTGGCTCCTAATCCATGTACAAAAGGCATTAACTCACTGACGTTGTTACGGATTCCCAAATAAGGTAGTTTGGGAAGATTTTCTTTATCAACCACCTCGCCACGGGCTATGTTCACCTGGTCAATCGGTACATCATAACTTTTCCTGCTTGTTTCATCATAAAAGCGAAATGAGTAATTTCCATCATCGCTATATCCAAGAACTCTTATTACATCAATATTTTGTAGAACTTGCTGCGTCTCTAGAACAGTTAATAATGACTTGGTAGTTGAATCTGTAATCCTAGGGTGGGTAGTGGTGAATAAGCCATAAGCCTTTATTTTAGGCGTATCGACCTCTTCTGCTTTTGATTCAGGTGCTGGAATTGGTTTTGAGGTGTCAACACTTACAACAGCCTGGATTACTTCTTGAGAAATGGAGGGTGGAACTTGAGTATCATGATTGGGCGTTGTGACCGTATTAGTTTGGCCGGCAATTCGAGCTATGAGATCTTGTCCCATTGTTATAGCTCCCACCCCAGCTGCTACAGTAGCCACCCCAATAGTTCCACCAACTAGCAGCCCTTTACTTATTCTGCCTATTCCAGAGCCCTTTTCACTTACTTTAAGTCCCAGTAGTTTGGCTAATTGAAATGAATTAGAAGCATCAGTCTCATTTTTAGCAGTTTTTATTTTTTGCTCTAAAGCCTGTTGGATTATTGGATTTGTGCCCAGTGCTTCGGTAAGACTTGTAAAGTTTTTGCCAGTTCTCAAAGATAAGTCATGTAGTTTTAAAACATCAGTGAATAATACAGAAGTATCCATACCCTCTTTTTTCCCATAATTATCCTTGAGGGCAGTAAGTACTTGTTTTAACTGTTGGGTTGGTGAGGATTCAATAGATTTGGGTGTTTCACTAAACGGGATCATATATTCAGTTTACCAAAATTTCACTCAAAAAGAAGAAATTTAAGTAGTTAAATGGTAAAATTGAGGAGATGACTCGAGAACCTGAATCTCCTGAAAGACTATTCCCAACACCACTGGAAACTTTTCTTCAGGCTACCAAAGGTATGCCTTTAGTTGGTGATAACTATGGTCTCGATTATCATAGTGCATTAGAAACTTTGGTGAAGGGTAATCATTGGAATTCCTTAAACAAGTTGAGAACCGAAGAGTATTTTAGAGATATTAGAAGTGATCCTAACTTTGCTCAAAAATTTCAAACAGTCAGGTTGCATACGGGGAGTCAATTACTTGGGAGAATTAAATCAAACAGAGCTCATCCAAGCCAACTTTTTAATAGAGAATATTTTATTAAGCTTGATGTAGAAATAATGAGACTTTTAGGATTAGATCAACTAGAAGGTAAGGCAGGTGAAGGAGCTAAGAAGCTAATTGCTGCTGCTGAAGCAGAGATCCAAAAAATTCAAGCCTTACGGGATGCCATGGAAAGGGAAATAGCAGTTCCTATAGAGAAACCAGCAACTCCTGAACCCATTATCCCCGAACCGGTGAAAGTTGAGGATCAGTCAGAAGATCAAAGATTAAAAGAACAGCAAAGAAGGGAATGGGAATTTATGGAAAAGGTGTTATCACAAGGAGATTGTTTGTTAAGTACATCGACTCGGCCAGCAGGCGTGGATTATATTTTTCAGTCAGGCAAGGGGTCTTCGGGGATATTAAAAGACTGGAGTATCTTATTGTCTTCGGAAGATTCAGCAGTTTCTGTATTGGGAGCCTTATGGAAAAAGAAACAAAATGTGGGGATATATAACGTATTGAACGAGGCTATTATACCGGAGGTAGCAGTGATAAGGCCCTTGAAAAAAGATGTGCATGGAATAAGGAGGGTTAGGAAAACAGAGATAAAAAAAGGTTTTTTGGGAAGAAATAAACAGGTTGAAATGGAGGTTGATGAGGATTTTGTATCTGGTCAGGTTCCCTTAACTCTTAAAGAGGCAATAGGGACTGATTCTGATGAGGAGGCTTTTACGTTGCAATATTCAGCAGGGCATCTCCAGCATGCCTATATTAGAACAGATATACCATCTTATAGAGATGGTTGGGGCAGGAGTGGAAACGTCTTGGATTTTAGTGTTGTTATGCCTAAGAGTTTAGCTTTGGGAGTTGAGGGATTGGTTAGAGATAACCCAACGTTTGTCAGAGATTTAGTGTTGTGGATGATATCCAAAAAGTACTCGAGGCAGTTTAATGATCAAGTTATGAGAACTTATGGAACGCCTCCTTTTGAGGCTTGGGAGAAATATCACCAACCGAGGATGTATTTTGTGGATGTTTTAGCAAATCCGCCCCAGGATAAAAATCAAGGTTTGGATAGTTTTGATCCATCTAAAATCATCAGATTTAACACCAAAACGGTAGATGGCTATAAATTTGCAGTCAGGAGATAATGATTTTTATGTTTGACGGTATCTTGAAATTATGGGATGCTAGAAGGTGAAGAAAATTTGATATGGAAGATAACTCTGCCCCAGGCTCAACAGAATTAAGCACAGATGATTTAGACAGCTCTCTGGCTGATTTAACTGCAGGAATTAAACAAACTGCTCAAGCCCCACAGGTAACTCAGCCACCAAAACCAGAGTCTACCTCTCCAGATCCCAATAATTTAGTGGATCAACTGGCTAAAGTACAAGACCTCCAGGCAAAATTAGGAGGAATTAAGGCTGCAGCAGGAAACCTGGATCGTCCTAAAAGAGAGCCCCCGCCAGTTCCATATGAAGAAGAGATTGTTAATGCCCGGATAGATGGAATACGGGGAATGTTAGATAGCCAAGATGCTCAAGGCAGACGGATAGAAGATATGGCCAGTCAGATATTAGCTGATCATTCAAGACCGGACGAAAGGGTTACGCCAGAGGTTGTACTACCAGCAGAACCGGAGTTGCCTTTGGATAGGGAAGCAACTGATGATTCTAATTTACCAGAATTTTTACGTACACTACGATTCCCACGGGAAGCTGGGAATGAGCCTGGAGAAAGAGCAAGGGCTATTCAACCAAGGCCGTTGCCCAGGGTTGTTCATAGGCCAACTGACATACCTGAATCAGTTGAGTCTACTACTGAATCGGCTATTAGGCCGGAGAGACCTCTAGACGAATGGGCGATTGTTGAACAGCAGATTGCAGAGGACATAGCAAATAATAGATTTCCAGAAGGTGTTAGCTATGATGAAGAGATTGAACGTAGATTAAGAGAGGCTGGAGTGTCGGAGGATCAAATAGACGAGCGGTGTTGGACGGTTCATCAGATAACAGTACGAATGGAGAGAGAGGAAGAAGCGGTTTGGGCATTACAGAATTACGATCGTAATAGCATGATCACCGATGATTCGGTAAGAAGGGCTTTGCAATATGCTAGTTTCTTTCCTGAAGAAATCAATAATGAGCTGATCCAAGAGGTTGGGCATAGGGCTTTAAATGAGAGGCGGGTCCAAGCTGGTATTACCACACCCCTCCCACCATTAGATAAAGAAGCTGATCAGCCAGAATCAACAGGTACTCCTCCCTTAGATCAGGTTGATGCTGAGATTGATAGAGCCTTGGAGGATTTGGATCAAGAACCTGGAGCTGTAACAACAACTGAGGTACCTCTAACTCCGGAGGCAGTAGAGTTAATAAACAATGTAGATCATGGGGGTGGAGTTCCAGCCTTTATTAGTAGAAGACTAGAGAACATTGCCAATGAGAATGGGATTATTATCTCTGGTTCAGATACCCCCAACGAGGTGATTAATAGATTGAGGGCAAGACAGGGAGCTCCTGCTGGTACAACCACAGGAGATACTTCACCTCTGCCTAGAATCAATGTTCCCAGAACCTCTCCTCCTATTCCAGCCAGAGAACCGGAGAATCCACCAGCCCAGGAGAGAAGAGGAGGGGTGGGAGGATTTTTAGGAGGGTTATTTGGAAGAAGAAACAGAGGAACGGGTGAGGTTCCCCCTCCGCCAGTTGTACCTCCACCACCCATTCCACCAACGGTAGCTGGATCAGGTGGGGAGATCGATGGACTAAATCCCGTAGATAGACTGGATTCTATTTTGGAACAATGGACCGCTTATAGAGACAGCTCTACCGGTGCCAGGGGCAGATTAGACCTACCAGCTTGGGCAGAAAGATATCTTAATGATAAAACAGGTAGTGAGATTTATGATCTGCCAGCTAAAGAGGGTCAGAGAAAAGAAGATGCCCTAAATCGAGATAAGAGGATCCAAAATGAGGTAAAGACCAGATATAAAGGTGTTCACCATATATTAAATGAGCTTCCAGCGAATAAACGGACTGAGTATCTGGGGAAGTTAAAAGCCCTGTTAAATGATAAAGATTATCAGGGGATTGTGAATTATCAGGAATCTACGGGTCAGCCACCAATTGAACAGACCGGAAATCCTTATGGTAAGAAGGCATTTGCAGATAATCTGACTTTACTTAACCAATTAAGCACTAAGGAGGCAGAGAAACAGTTATTAAAGGATGTGGGGTTACAAAAAAGGAAATCTGATGTTCAAAGAGCGATAGCTGAATATCTAAATCAGGTGGATTTTTTTACTAGCAATACTCCCACCAAGGAGTGGTTAGATAAATTACCATCCCAATTTAGGACTCAGATATTAAGTAGATTAAGAGGGATGGGAGATTTTCAAGGAAGCGTTTGGAGCTGGAAAGATGGGGTTCCAGAGCCCTGGAGAAATTTCTATGAAACCTACTTTAATAGGCTACAAGATTTGGTGAGAAAACCCGGTGATCCCTGGGATGACGTTAGAAAAAGTCTACCAGATACAGCTCCCATAACTCCTCCAGCTCCAATTCAACCCCCTCCACCTTTGCCCAGAGTTCCCAGGGCTCCTGAACCCGTTCCAACTCCAGAAAATCGCCAAGGGAGTATCCTCTCTCAGAGAGATATAGACGCCTT
>Ga0155910_109_pt1 | contig 40426 bp, 44 predicted proteins | sample RifCSPlowO2_01_FD_107564 | JGI IMG/M metagenome (GOLD analysis project Ga0155910, IMG submission 107564) | Candidatus Daviesbacteria bacterium RIFCSPLOWO2_01_FULL_40_24
AGGAATGATTTGTTTGACGATCAAATCAAACGGTATGTAGCGGAGCCCGGAAACATCGAAAAACATTTACTGTCAATTCGAGACCTCAAGGATAAAGATGCCGGAGCCTGCGTAGAACATGCAGCAGTTACCCAAAATTTATTAGCAGTACTAGGAGAAGAAACCCTCATGGTTAACACTCTACATTGCCAACTTCCTAAAGGAGAGAGGGTTGGGCATTCATACAATATTCTTCGTAGAGGGGAACAGAGGTATTATTTGCTGGATACAGCCACGCCTGCTATTTATACTGACCAATTTGATCTAAAAATGACAGCTCTGCTATTATATCCTTTGACCAAGGATCAGTATGAACAGTTAATGGATGGGCGAGATGTTGAGATTACTAAACATAACGCAAAGGATCATCCAACAGGTTTTTCAACCTACCCTACACAGTTAATATATTCCGGTCCAGATTTAAAAAGAAATCTTAGGGCAGACTATGAACGTATAAAAAAACATCCTGAATATAATCCACAAATTGAAGGTGAGTGGCAACAACTACTGAGAAAAAAGATTGGTTTTGATATTAATGAATTCAAACCTGATAAAACGGTAATTCTTTCCGTGTAAGGTAATTTTTCCCCTTCCTATTGGTCTTTATACGAGGTATAATATACCCAGCCCGAAAGGGTATTTTTCTTCATTAAGGCATGGATAATACACCTACTTCCAATATCGGTAAGATTGAAGATACTCCTCTGATTGAGGAGATGAAACGCTCTTATTTGGACTACGCTATGTCGGTTATCGTCTCCCGGGCTCTACCAGATGTTAGAGACGGCTTAAAACCGGTCCAACGACGAGTCCTATTTGTGATGCATGAGTTGGGTTTACTCCGTTCATCTACTTTCAGAAAATGTGCCAAGATCGCTGGTGACACCTCAGGTAACTACCATCCTCACGGTGAATCAAATGTTTATGGAGCGTTAGTAAATTTAACCCAAGATTTTTCCCAAAGATACCCTCTTATTGATGGTCAAGGAAACTTTGGATCAGTAGACGGTGATGAACCAGCAGCTATGCGTTATACCGAAGCCCGTTTAGCTAATCTGGCTGAGGAGATGTTAAGAGATATCAGTAAAGAAACTGTGGATTTTTCCCCAAACTATGACAACACTAAAAAAGAACCAGTTGTGCTACCAGCTGCCATCCCCAACTTATTACTTAACGGAGCTTCAGGAATTGCTGTTGGTATGGCAACCCAAATTCCACCACATAATTTAGGCGAGGTAACCGATGCCTTAATTTACATGATTGATCACCCGGTCAAAAAGTTGGATTCAGATGTTGTCATCGACACACAACTACCTCTCGGTAAATTTCACTCTGACGTCACTGTTGAAGATCTAACCCAATTTATCAAAGGACCGGATTTCCCCACCGGAGCCTCAATCTATGACCACAGTGAGACACTAAATGCCTACGCTACCGGGCGTGGCAGAATTGTCATGAGAGCAAAAGCCGAGATAGAAGAAACTAAAAGTGGCAGATACGACATTATTATCACCGAACTACCATATCAAGTTAATAAAGCCACACTGGTAACCCGTATAGCTGATCTTTACAAGGAAAAAAAGATTGATGGCATAGCAGATTTGAGGGATGAATCAGACAGGCGTGGCATGAGGGTGGTTATAGAACTTAAGCGTGATGGCAAGCCCCAATCATTATTAAATAATCTATATAAATTTACTGCCATGCAGTCTGTTTTTAACGTTAACATGGTAGCACTAGTTGATGGAGTACCACATTTAATGCCCCTAAAACATATCCTGGAGGAGTTTATATCTCACCGTCAGGTCATTGTTCGAAGAAGAAGTGAGTTTGAGTTAAAAGAGGCAAAAGCTAGAGAACATATCTTGGAGGGATTAAAAATCGCCGTTGACAATATTGACGAGGTGATCTCAACTATCCGAAAAAGTAAGGATCAAGAAGAAGCAAAATTGAACTTAATCAGTAAATTTAAACTAAGCGATATTCAGGCTACTGCTATTTTAGATATGCAGCTAAGACGGCTTGCTGCTCTAGAGAGACAAAAAATTGAGGATGAGTTAAAAACTATTAGAGCCACCATCGCTTATCTTGAGGATTTATTGACTCATCCAGAAAAAATATTACTGGTGATTAAGGACGAGCTGACTAAAGTTAAAGAAAAATATGGTGATGACCGAAAGACTAGAGTCTATAAACAAAAAGTGGGGGAGTTCTCTGAAGAAGATCTGATAGCTGATGAGTCAATCATTGTTACCATTACTGATGGGGGTTATATTAAACGCCAACTTCCTTCAACTTTCCGGGTCCAAAACCGGGGAGGGAAAGGAGTTTCTGGGATCACTACCAAAGAGGAGGATGCAGTGTCTCATATTTTTTACACCAGAACTTTAGACAATATCATGTTCTTTACAGATAAGGGGCGGGTATTCCAACTAAAAGTCTGGGAGATACCAGAATCATCCCGAGTTGCCAAAGGACAAGCAATTGTAAATTTAATTAACGTTGATCAAGGAGAAAAGATCACCGGAATTCTGACTATCAGCAAAAAAGATTCAGCTAAATTCCTATTTATGTGTACCAAAAACGGTAATGTTAAAAAAACTCCCATTGAAGAGTATGCCTCAATTAGAAAAAATGGCTTGGTCTCCATTAAATTAGACACTGGTGATCAATTAGGATGGGTCATCCCCACAACGGGATCAGATGACATGATTATTGTCTCAAAACTAGGACAATCAATTCGCTTTAAAGAATCAGACGTTAAGGCCACTCACCGAGATACATCCGGTGTAATTGGGACCAAATTAAGCAAGGGTGATAGTGTGGTTGCAGCAAATAAAATTCATGATCTTAAAGAAGATCATTTATTGGTGGTCATGGAAAATGGGCTAGGCAAAAAAACCCAAGTCTCTGCATGGACCAACCAAAAAAGAGGTGGCATGGGAGTTAAGGCAGCCCAGGTAACAGATAAAACTGGACAGATAGTGACAGCCGAGATAGTTGGTAATCATCACGAAACATTAGTCTTAACCTCCAATAAGGGTCAACTCATTAAACTAAACGTTAAAGACGTACCAACTTTACAAAGGCAAACTCAAGGGGTTATTCTAATGAGGACTAGAGTAGGTGAAAAAGTAGCAGCAGCTACTGTAGTCTTAAAAGAAAATGATACTTCTAAATAACTGGGAGAAAAAACTTTCTAGTATTGGCATTGTTTATTTTATGATCGGCATCCTCTTTGCCTTAATTTATTCACTATTTTATCATTGGGAGTTTTTATCATTTTTCTCACCTGGATTTTATGCGGTAGTTTTAACCTGGCCTATTCAAATCCCGGGATTTTTGCTGGATCTTCAAACATACGGACTTACTGGTAAAACTCTTATATAAATAATATGCCTTTAATTGGAGCACATGTTTCAACTGCCGGAGGATTAGACTTATCTCTTGATAGAGCTCTCGAGATCTCAGCTGATTGTACCCAAATATTTTTATCTCCACCACAACAGTGGAGAACGGTAGATTATGATGATGAGGTAGTTAATAAATATTTAACGAAGTTAGAGAAAATAAATATTGGCCCTAATTTTGTCCACGGAATTTATCTGATTAATTTAGCCTCTGAAAATCCTGAGAATTTACAAAAAGCTATTGATTGGTTAATTTGGTCCCAAAAAACCTGTAGAAAATTACACTTGACAGGGACTAACTTCCACTTAGGCTCTCACAAAGGAAATGGTTTTACCTCTGTCCAAAAATTAGTGGAGGATAATTTGGCTAAAATTTTGACTAATTCTCCTGATGACGTTGATTTAATATTGGAAAATTCTGCCGGCAACGCTATCGGTGGAAAAATTATAGAGTTAGGAGCTTTGATCAAAAATTTAAAAGATAGAAGATTAAAGGTGTGTATTGATACCCAGCACGCTTTTGCTTCCGGATATGATCTTAGAGATAAAGAAGGGATTAAGCGGTTGGTTGATGAAATAGCACAAGAGATTGGGATAAAAAACGTTGTTATGATACATACTAATGATTCTAAAATGGAGTTAGGGTCAGGTAGGGACAGGCATGAAAATATCGGTGAGGGATTAATTGGTAAAAATGGTTTTGAGCTTTTATTAAATCACCCTCAACTAAAACACCTACCATTTGTATTAGAGGTTCCTGGATTCTCTCAAACTGGCCCAGATCAACAAAACATTGACTTGCTGAGAAGTTTAGTGCATTAATATACTAATGGGTATTTTAATTTCTTGGATATTAAACGCTGGAGCTTTACTTATCACCGCCTATTTAGTTCCTGGGTTTAACATTAACGATACCCTGTCAGCTTTTTTGGCAGCGATCGTCTTGGGTTTTGCCAACACCTTTATTAAGCCAATCTTATTGTTCTTAACAGCACCATTTAATCTCATAACATTAGGGCTATTTACATTCGTGGTGAACGCTGTAATGCTGTGGATGGTAGGGTTAGTTGTACCAGGATTTGGTATTGATAACGTCTACTCAGCCATCCTCGCTGCCGTAGTTTTATCGTTTATCTCAACATTACTTACTCATCTTTTAAAAGATATCAGCAAGAAAAAGTAAATAATTATTCTCTTGGCTCATTTCCTGAATGGAAAGCTTTGTGAACATCCTGTAAATGTTTATTGGTGACATGAGTATAAATCTGGGTTGTTGAGATATTTGAATGACCCAACATCTCCTGGACTGACCTAATATCCGCCCCATTAATTAACAAATCTGTGGCAAAACTGTGACGCAAGGTATGGGGAGTGGCCTTGACCGATATCCCGGCTGCTTTAACATATTTCTCAACAATTCTTTGAATTGAGCGAGAAGTTAGTCTCATCTCTTCACCATCTTTTATTAAAGACAGCTTACCTTGAAAACGGATGAACAAGGGACGATAGCTATCTTTTCTGGATTTAATATATTGATCCAACCACTTTGCAGCTGAATCTGATAAAAAAACTATCCTTTCCTTATTTCCTTTTCCTACTACACTAAACTCCCGGCGGTCTAAATTGATAGAATCGGTATTTAAAGAAGCCAATTCAGAGACCCTCAATCCGGTCGAAAAAAGTAGCTCCAATAAGCTTCTATCCCTTAGTCCATCTTTTTTAAGAACATTGGGAGCCTCAATCAAGCTAGCTAGCGAATCAGGGTCTAAGACTTTGATTGGACTAGCTTCCGACTCGCCCAACTCAACCTTCTCGGGAGATATGGTATCTATATCCTGACGGGCTAAGTACCTTAAAAATGCCCGCAATGCAATCATGAAATAATTCTGGGTAACTCTTTTCAAAGACTTGGCTGTTTTCGGATCGGACCAGCGAGAAAGATGTAGTCTAAACTTTCTAATCAGATTAAGATCTATTTTTTGAGGTTCAATATCTCCGGCAAATTCCAAAAACCGCCGTAAATAGTGATCATAATTTTGAATAGTTTTTTGGGAGGCGTTGCGTTCTAACTCTAGATATTCAAGAAAGTCTGTTATTAAGGTAGAAAGAATCATATATCATCACAGAAACGCTAACCCCAAAACCCCAATAATAGTGAGGGCCACACCAGCTACGGTTATAAAAATTGTGGTGTTAATATCGGCTGCTACCGGTAGGCTTTTAACGGGTACCGCTGCCCCAGTTGCAACTGTCCCTGTTGAACCCTGTCCTACGCCAGTAGCGCAACCAGTTCCCGAACCAATTGTATAATTACCATCCACTACCGCTGTCAAAACATCGGTAACATTATTTCTCTCAGCAACATTTGAATCAATAGTTTTAGTCCTGTCGGCAGCATCAAAATCAAACTTAATCTGAGCAGCACCAGCTGGAGCCTGGGGCAGGACTGAAAAATCAACTGTTGCTAATACGCCACTACCAGAGAACGGAGAGGCAGCAGAGGCTGATCCAGAGATGATTACTCTTCCAGCTTGAGCTTCAATAATATTACCGGGATACTCAGAGTAAATCGTCCCATTTTTAATCTTTAGGGCTGTAAACCGGGTAGTATCATAAAGCAGGATGGCATCAACTCCATCAGTTGCAGCACCCTGAGTATCTAAAAGAACATTCAAGGAAAAGCTACAGCCAACGTTAAAGGTTCCAGTTGCAGGAGACAAAGATAGAGTAGCAGCATAAACCTCGGTAGAGAGTAGAATAAAGACTGAAAACGATATTAATAAACGGGCAGGCAGTTTAAACATATTACTTATTCATCACTACTTATTAATGGTTAACTCCAAATTACTTACTTCATCCAGTATATCACTCCCGGTTTTAGAATCAACCACATTGGAGTCTGAACTAGAACCCTTGGTATAATCTATGGTGACCTTGGTTTGACCAACAGTTTTTGTTTTAAAGGTAACCATCGCAAATTTAGACTCTCCTGTAAAATTAACTCCTCCCACCCCGGCTGCCCCCGATATAGTAATCCTACCATTAACAATATCGTGAATATTAACCGGGTATTCAGGATAAAGAGAGGTAGTTTTGGCTGGCGAAACGCCGGCGGGTATTAGCTCTAAAAACTTTGGATCGTAGGTGATGACCACATCCACCCCATCAGTTCTGGCCGGAGTTTGCAGGATAATATCTACCTCAAATTTCTCATCAAGAATAACTGCAGCTGGTCCATCCAGTGCCAAAGAAGCTCCCGAGTAATTAATCTCAACTACACCTGGCACGGTCGACCTACCTAAACTTTCCTCAAAGATCTCTGCCGGAGTTACCGGTAAAGTTAAGGTGTAACCAGCCCAAATTAACTCTACAACTAATAAAACTCCCACTGCTATTAACAGCTTCTTGTTACCAATCAACCCTCTCCAAAAACCCGGTTGTCCTGTCTGTACGTGTTGATTGGAGATAACAATCTGTTCCTCAGAATTCATATTTATATCCTCTCACATTCTTTACGGAAATTGCTCATTAAACAGGAGTAGTCCAGAGAGTTAACCCGGCCATCTAAGTTCAAATCAGATTTTTTAGTTGAATCTTGACCTGCAGCCCACTCACTGAGCAACCGAGAACGGTCAAGTTGATTGATCTGGCAATCACCTCTATCTGGCGCCACATCTCCCAGTGGTAAGCTCATAGTTTCCAGACCGCTGGTACCTACCCCGGCGGTAAACTTCACAACCTTTGAGAGAGCATTGAGGGTCTTAACGATAATCTTATAAGATTTTCCTTCGGTCAACTCCGGGATCAAGCCCTGAGGACGACCCTCAGCGTCGAATTCAACAGCCTGTTTTTTATAAACTGATTTAGACTGAGGGGTGTCTTCTTGAATCTCAACATCAGCAACACTTAGAGGTTTCTCAGAAGAACGGCAGGATAACATGGCTTTAAAATCGATAATCGATTTACCAACACCACATTTAATTGGATCGGAGGCCTGACCATCAAGGGTTGTTACCACCACATCTTTATCCTCGGTAACTCCCTGGGTAGAGTTAGCCACGATCTCTAAATTGTTCCAAGACCCGGTAGGAACGGTCACTGCCACCCCACCCAAAGTAACTGATCCTGCCTCATCAGCAAAGTGTTGACCCTTTAGAGTCAATGAGGTTCCTGTCCCAGTTCCAGGCACGCTACAAGCAGCTGAGGTAATGACCGGTTTTAACCCTAATACAATATCAGCTGACCAAACTTCTTTATACTCTCCGCCGGAGTTGGGTTTTTGGCCGATGAACTGTACATAAACCCGTCTATTGCCCCTAGGATAGGTATCGCAAGGTGTAGTAACACAAACAACTGGAGTAAACTGGTAGTCACTAATATTTTCTCCCTCAACTGTATAAGCATGAGCAGTGGTCACACTCCAAGCTGCATCTGAGTTCACCTCTGAGATCTTATAAAATTTAGTATCGGTTCCGGCTGGCGCCTCAGTTCGAGTACGAAGTGGTGCCAGGATCACTTGAGGAACCGGACTGGAAGTCCCAGGGGTAGGACTGGAAACTCCTAAAGTGATAGTTGTTCCAGCTGGTTGTGTTGGAGTAGGGGTCCTCCTGAATGGATCTCGTGCAGCCCTCTCTTCGTCTGTCATGTATGTACCTGGAATACAATTTTCTTCTGGTTCAGCATAATAAATACGGCAATTAACCGGACTACGAGTGGGTGAGGGAGGAACGGTTGTAGGAACAGGGGGACATACACCTTCACAAGTTCCCTGCTCAGCATTGGATTTAGTAGAATAATAACAATAACTACCATAAGCACTTTCAGTTCCCGGGCAATCAAGTTTACAAGATGAATATACGCCTCCTGTCTCACAGGTAGCAGTTGCATACACCTCTTTTGCCATTTCAAACTTTGGTAAAAGAGTTCTTAAATAAGCCAACACTCTGCCTAATCCAATCTCTAGTTTGATTACCCCGGATTGACCATTACTAATAATGGTTACCGTTCTGGTATCCACCCCACTGGGGGTACATCCCTGAAGCGTTGCATCAGGACAATAATAACCCTTAATCCCAACAGTATGCGCTCCCTGAGTATGTTTTGAGTGGGTATTGGGCCAGGTGATATCTGATGCTCCACCTGTTAAAGAAAAGGTCTTTTGAAGTGGTGCCCCTTCCTCAACCCCATCAATTATTATATTTACAGCATTAACATCGGTGTTTCGGTTGAAATTAATTACCAAATTCTGATTATCACGGATGGTAGACTCCATCCCCGCTACACCACTCCGGATGGAAACAGATGGAGTACGACTACTAGTTTGGCAGTTGGTATAACAATAAGGGTAGTTGCCGGTACAATTACCATTTAGGTCTTTTCTCTCAGTGAAACAAGTTTGTCCACTGGCTGTTATACGATTAGAATTAACACAAGATCCCCCAATAGAACTACAAGTCGTAGAAGAGGGTACTGTTGTAGGAGTGAGAGTTTCACCACCTGCAGCAATACCACTAATAGTTATCCTATCCCCATAATCAGCTACACCTTTAACACACTCACTACTGAAAGTGCCTGACTCACAGTAATAGGGTAGTACCCCTAATGTATGGGTGCCGGGGGTATGACGAGCGTGAGTGGAAGGCCATGTAAAAATACAGCCATCTACCGGACAACTTCCCAGAGGTCCAAGCTGAATTGGACTAGATTGGGTGGCAGGATCAGCACTATCGATTAACGGCATAACAAAGTTAGCCTTAGTATTTTTGGTAAAGCGAATTGTCACATTATCACCATCGCCAGGTTGAGCCGGGGAAAAAGGATTTTCTGCTGCAATATCGGCTGCTGGAGCCTCCACCTCTTCAAAGGGTGAGATTACCTTAACCTGAATATCTTTATCCACTGCCACAATTTTTCCATTTTTTAGCTGTACATTACTGCCGGCAAAGGTAATTGTCTCTACTGTTGCCTTACTCTTAAAAATCTGTTCTTGACGCATTAAAGTAACAGCCACTGGGATAGCAAACAGTAAAACTGCCAACAGCAGGAGATTGACTGCACTTTTCCAATTTAACATCATCTGCATCTAAAATTTTCTCCCTTTACCTCCCGGCTAACACCCACCGAGTTAATTGATTGCACACCCCAACTATAATTTTGACCCTTAACCGCTCGGAAGACTGCATATGGCCGGATATTGGCGTCCGTCGGGATCACCGCAGTAACCTCCTCATTGTCAACTAGAACCTTATACGAGGTAGCTCCAGTGCCTCTCTTCCATCTTAGTGTAACATCACCAGATTGAGAACAAAATGCAGACGCCCTCAAAGATGAAGGAGGGGAGGGGAGGGTTCCCGTAACTACCGGTGTTACCGAGGCAGAAGGTGTTACCGAGGCAGAAGGTGTCTGTGTAACAGTGGGTGTTAGTGCAGAATTGCCATTAGTACAACTAAACTCAGGCATATTGACCGCCACTCCAGCCCCTCCATTTGAAAATGCAGGCTGAACACTGAATCCATAAGAACCCTCGGATAATTTCAGAGTCTTATTGGTAGCCAATCCAGCTGCAAGAGTACAATCACCTTGTGTTGGTGCGGATTCAGAACAAGTAACAGTTGGATTCCACTCACCAAAGGGTGCCTTATTAACCCTCATGGTATAGTTAGTAATAGTAGTTCCCGAAGGAGCGGAAAAACCACTCCAATTTAAAACTGCTGACTGATTAGAACAATCTGCAGTGCCCCGTGCGCTGGGCTGAGGAATCGGGGTGGAAACAGTTGTAGGAACAGCCACAGTTAAAACATCAAACTCATAAAAACTTTCAACATCTGCCTGATTACAAGTAGGATCACTATGACCAGGCATATAAACCCTTAGTTTATATCTTCCTGTGCGTGTTGGAGTAAAATTACAATCTGCCACTAATCCCGAATTGTCAGGAGCCAATTGAGCATTAAACCCATCTGCCTTACAAAGCACCGGTCCTAACTGTCCGTTTACCATTTCATGAACATTTAAAAAATCATAGTCGCAATATTGATTGTTCGGTTGTTGAGGCTTTTGCATAACCGATACCACCACTCCCTGATTAACAACCGGCGGAAGAATAGTTGCAGGCATATCTTCTAAATTACCTACATTAGTAACAATATCTACTGTGTGATTAGGTCGTCCAGCCTGCATATAAACATTAAAAACCTTTCTAGCAGCCCAACCTGTAGGGTTTATGGTATTCATCCTTAACTCCGCTTTCATCTCTGCAACAGTTTTTACACCCCTGTTGGTATTGTACTTAGCATTTTCACCAGCACCGGTTGCTTTAGAGGTTAAGTTTTGTTGTTGTTGCACTAAATCCACACCCAAAGGTAGGCTCAATATACCAATCCCTACCAACAAAAGGGCGATGATATTACGTTTACTTAACTGACGGAATTTATCCCACATCCAAATTTTTATCCTCAATACTACAATGACCTATCCAAGCAGGGTCTGTCAAGAGGAAGGCTCAGATTGTACGACAACACATTCCAAATTATGGTCTGACAATATATGTAGCACCGTCTGACCGTCCTGCGGTGCCTCCTGCCCCTCTCATAGGAGCAACATGAACAGTGTGAGATCCGGGAGTTTTACATTCAGGCTTTCCACTGGCATCAGCAATCTGGGCTAGTGTAAAACCATAGGTTTGTCCTGATAAAGAAGTAGTTACAAAACATTTCCAATCAACCCATATATCAAACCTATCTCCGTTGTTAACAGTAGCTGTTACAGTTATAGTATCAGTGTTGGAAATAGTAGTTCCACTGATAGGTGTAGGATTTAAAAAAGCAAGGGAGGGAAGTGGTGACCCACTAGGTACTGGGGTAGGTGTAGGGGTAGCACCAACAACCGGTTCTGGAACCTGACCCAACCTCCAAACTTTAAAATTATCAAATCTTGCTTCAGGATAATTTTGTCCGACCTGATATGCTTGATATACAAATCCCATATACATTGCTCCATCTGCACCTAGTGCTTGAATGGGATCTACCGAAGTTTTTGCAATTAATTTATAACTTGCCCCATTATCTGCACTCAACCATACTTTTAGCTCACTCAACCTTCTGTCTACCCGCACTCTGTAGTTTTTGTTATCATTAAGTATCTCACCGGTCGGGAGATCATTCACGATATGCTCAGTAGTCCCTCCATTTATTACTATAGTCCCTAGGTTGCTGATCCAAATTGCATATACATTACTGCTCCCAGGGCCACCAAAACGCATGCCAGTATAATGGTAAGCTCCGCTTATACTATTTCTGAGCGTAAAGTCAAAGATTGCAGTAAATTCACCGGTCATATTGATTCGTCTTTGAAGATAACGATAGCCCCTCGGTTGCGTAACCAGAATCCTGATCACGCCCTCACTCGCAAGGTATTCGCCTATACTATTAATACCTGCTACATCTACACTCCAATTTGGACTACCATATGATCCGCTGCCTCCTGTTCCCAAATATTCCCAGCCTGTATTAGTAGAAAAATCATCTTCAAAAATAGGGGTGGGTAAAGTAGCTGGTGCTGAAGCTCTGGATTTAAATATCTGAGGAATATTTATCAGCTTTGTCCCAACAACAATGCCAATAATCAATAAGATAACAACAAGCAGGGGAGCGATCGAGCCCTTCTGAGTATTCATCTTTATTTCCTCATCCTAGGAGTGGGAGTAGCTAGATCATCCCAGGGTATCTCAAAACTATATCCATCTGAACTTTCAGTTTTCTTGGTTGGCAAAGGATCTGGGCTACCCTTGAAGGGTGGAATCCACCCCGAAGGAACATCACAAGGGGTAGGAAAGTTCTCGCACAAAGTCCCGTCTATTTTACAAGAGATTGTTGCCTTTTGATCACAATAATCAGTTGGGAGAGTCAACTTTAGTTGAATATCAGCACTATCCGGATTACTAACTCTACCGTCATTGCTCAAAAACTGCACCCAAACTGTTTTTAGGCCTGGCTTAATATTTTGAAACACATAGGAAGTGTAAAATATTGGACTATCGCTGTTATAGGGAACAAAGGAACTGTATTTTAGGCTAACAGGGTTCTCAGCCAAACGGTAGCCAACCGTTGTTACTTTTCCAGGAACAGTACAGATAATCGGGAATTTGGTGGTAGGCAAGCTATATTTACCGTTCTTTTTTGTTCTCAGCCAAACGTTATAGACCTGATTCTGTTCAATATTAATTTCCGGAGCCTCACGAGTTGTTAAGCAAAGATCTCCTGAATTTGGGGCGTCACAGTTATTATTCCAACCCTCAAACGTTGCATTGTCAACCAAGATCTGAATATCCTTATCTGGGTCTGGTTGCCGGGGATTAATTTTAATTATTGGTTCACCTGTATTCCCTATGGAACAGATAATCTCCGGATCCCTGGGTCTGGGAATAGTTGCATCGGTTAACATATCCACACCGTCAGAAACAGCCAGTCGTCCAGATTCCCGGGTTAAACTTTTTATCTGACCCAAGGCCCAACTTGTAAAATCTTGAATTGCGCTTTGCGTCTCTCGTCCTTTGGGAACCGTACCAGATGACGTAGCTGAAGATGGCATTGAGGGAATGCAGAGCTGTTTATTTCCCATCTGGATACAGTAGGATCCCTTATCGCAAGGATTGTCAAAGCAAGCACCTATGGGATTAGCGCCAATCGTTGGCATAGGATCTGGGATAGGAGTGGAGTTTGGTGGGGGAGTTAAGTATCCAAAAGGGGAGGTTAAAGCCAGGTTAACTTTTATGCTTTGGGTATAGGGCATACCCTGATCATCCTTTTTAATCTCTGGCCCAACAAAATAAATTGATCTCACCAAACCTGCTTGGGATTTAAAAATTTGAGGGATATCTACCAATTTAGTAGCCACAAACACTCCGGCTACCATCAATAAGATTAAAATTAAAGGTAAGGCAAGACCTTTTTCTCTCATTGACCTAAGTTAATCATCTTATCCCAGGGTTGTCAACTAATTTACGCATGCTCAGGCACGACGCCCTACAATGCCCTAAAAACGGTTGGAAACAGGGGAGGAGCTATATTGAGTCATCTATTGATTAGGGCGTTACGGCAATCTAATTAAAGATATAGAATTTATGAATATATATTTTATGATTAGTCAGAAAACCGGTAGGAAATAACTGGTTTAGGTACCAATAAAGTAACCATAAAAATTATCCAATTTGGTTACTGGTACTGATATTGTCCCAAAATACCTCTCCTCCAGATATCCCTCCACGACGTCGCATAAGATACATTGTGCGACATAGTAAAAGAGTACCTGGCACTCTCCTGGAGAAGTAGCTTATGGGTGCAGGCGCAAGAGTATCAACCAAATAGCTTATTCCTCTCTTGTTGAAGCGTTTAACTCTTATAGAGAGCTGCTCTCCTCTGTGAGATCCTGCCGTGAAAAATTCTTTTCACGACCGTAAATAGATATCCACAACTGGAGAGTGTGTGCTCCTGTCGAGGGACATCAGCACCCACCTTGCGATTGACCATCTGCCTACCTAAAAGATCAAATGGTCAAGAATTGTTTGCGGTAAATATATCATACTATATCAGTTTTCACGATCCTTTTCACGGATACCCGAAAATTACCCTATAATAAAGCCTATAGCCAGCATCCCTCTCCCCCCTACCCTGTCCAGGAAGTTGTTAAATAAACTAATAATAGTACTGGAGCTCCCCACCTAAAATATCCCCACACCACTTCCCTGCTCAATCGTCCGCGGAGACTATCCATACTAATCCCACACACTAAATATAAAACTGCCGTCAACATTACCGAAGCTACAGCGTTGCTAACCGGCCAAAACGATAAAGCTATCGCCACCTGAGAGACCACTATCCCCATAAATAAAGAAGTTACAGCTAAGATACTGTCCACCCTTTCCATCTCTACCGACCATAATAACTGTAAAATTAACGGGAAACACAGTGCAAGCACTACTAGACCATTAAAAATATATAGCATATGTAGCGAAAAAATAACGTTAAAAAGCAGTGACGCCGTGGTGATTGTCAGCACAAATACTACAGTTGAGGCCACTCGATAAAGCGGAATTGTTCTAATAGATGAAACATTAAAAACATTCTGTGACAGCAGTAAGGTGTACCAAATTATCCCAAAAAGTAGTGCTACTGGAAACCTAAGATACCAATATGTAGGCAGTAAGAAATAATACGATGTTACCGATAGCGTAAAAGTCATCGGCAAAACCATCAAAATAGTACCCTTAAGAAACGTTAGCCCTTCCCATAAAGCCCAGGCAGATAAGACTAATGATAGGATCAGCAGAGCCACGATAATCTGTAGTTTGTAATTTAAATAAAATGAGATCGACATAAACCCAGTGGATAATAAGGCTACTGCGAGTATCACTGAGGTGATGATGATTTTATGTCTTTTTGTTAATCCAAAACTCATAGTATCTACTTGGCTACCAATTTTAAGATATGGCAGATAGCAATCGCTATGGCATCAACAGCGTCATCGGAAAATTTTTTAGTCTTCCTGGTATTGCCTGACATTGGAGTCATTAACTCCCTGTACTTAGCCCCATCTTTACCCAAAAACTTTCTCACACCTTCATGAACCTCACGTTTATCAGCCCTCCCTCCACCTGCCACCATTAGTTTTACCTGGGGACCAGTGTATTCATGAATAGGTACACCTCGGGATCCAGCAGAAAGCATAATAACCCCTCTTGCCTGCCCCACCTGAATCGCCGTTCTAGTATTGGCTCCAAAAAATAACAACTCAATGATAATAGCATCCGGCTTAAACTGCTCCACCACCGACTCTAATTGGTGATGCAAACTAACCAACCGTTTTTCCATTACAATATCCTTTGAGGTGGATAAAAAACCATAGTCAACCAATTCAATGTCATATTTAAATTCTCGGGATAAAATATCATCGGGTACTTTTATTACCCCATACCCAGTTGTAGCTGTCCCAGGATCAATGCCTAAGATAACCATACAGACCCTTCTATCAGATTAACTCCTCAGGAAGATTAAAGTTTGCATATACTAGTTGCACATCGTCATGATCCTCTAATTTTTGGGCAAACTGCACCACTTTTAGAGCCAACTCTTTATCTTGAATTTCGACAGTCAGATTAGGCTGCATCACCACCCCTAATTGTTCAACCTTAAAGCCCGATTGAACAATATTATTACTCATTATACTCAGTGCCTTAGGTTCGACGTAAATGAGGTATTTTTGTACCTGCCTACCGGTAGGCAATATACCATCGTCTTCCATTAGATCTTCTACGTCCTCAGCGCCTAAGTCTATCAACTCCAATAGCTCTTCTTCCACACCACCACCTTTACCAAAAATCTTAATTTCTCCCTTTTTATCAAACAGATGGGCTGTACTCCCCTGCCCTCCAAGATGACCACCAGATCTTTCAAACATATTTTTAATCTCACTTAATGTTCTCATCTTATTGTCGGTCACAGCCTCAACAAAAAAGGCTGTTTTCCCCGGCCCAAATCCTTCAAAATTAACCTCCTCAATCATTTGCCCAGGAAGCTTACCTAAACCTCGATCAATTGCTCTTTGAATATTTTCCTTGGGCAGGTTAACTGCACTAGCAGATTCTAGAGCGGCCCGTAACCTGGGGTTAGAGTCAGGATCTCCTGATCCTCCAGTTTTAGCGGCAATGGTAATTGCTAGAGCAAGCTTGGTAAAAGTTTGGCCACGTTTAATATCTGCCACCCCTTTTTGACGTTTTATTGTCGACCACTTACTGTGACCACTCATTAGGTCTAGATAATAGCACAATTTAGTTGCTGATCACCAGAATCCAAAGCCTAGCCCTTGACTGTAGTTACCAACAACCTCTATACTTCATCCCTAATGGCTGATTCTATCCTCCACCTGCACCAACAAGCCATTCAAGCAGCATTGACTGCCCAGTGGGAAGAAGCCTTAACGCTAAATCAATCAATTATCAAAGCAGATCCAACAAGCGTTGATGCTCTCAATCGCTTAGCTAGAGCATATTTTGAACTTGGTAATTTAAAAGACTCCAAGAAATACTATGAAAACTCCTTAAAGGTAGACCCCTACAACCAAATTGCTGCCAAGTTTTTAAAACGAATCGAAAGTTGTAGTAAAAGAGGCGCTAACGGAGAAAAACAACGGTCAAGCGCTAACGGATTTCAGTTTAGCTTGGATAGTTTTATTGAAGAACCAGGAAAAACAAAAGTTGTCCCTTTGATAAAGGTGGCAGAACCCCAACGATTATCAGTTCTCTCCCCGGGTGAGGTAGTAAAATTAGTGGCTAGAAACCGGGGGGTGGTTATAACAGACATGGAGAATCATTATCTTGGGGCTCTACCAGATGATATTGGCCACCGATTACTTCGCCTTTTAAGAGGGGGTAATAAATACCAGGTTTTAATCAAAAACGTTAAGATTAATGGATTAGCGGTATTAATCCGCGAAACTTTTCGTTCTGCTAGGTTTAAAAACCAACCATCATTTTTGGATAATTTAGGAGGAATCATGGCCTATTCTTCTGATCATATTGTTGTCCCGGATGATAACGATGAAGGTTCAAGCGATACTGATGAGACCGAAGAGGTCGTTTAAATTCAGCAGTAAACTTTCTTTGTTTGTCGAGAACGGTCTAAAGGCAACTCGCTCTTTATAAAATTTAAGTATTTGCTTTGATGAATGAGTCTGGGGGAGACGAGTTAAATGAGACTCTTCTAGTCCTGACATTAAAAGACCCTGAATTTGAGCTAAACGACTCACCTCTTGGGTATGGATCACTACTCTAATCAAAGAATTTAACTCTATCTCACCTTTATTTTTAATCTGGGGTTGAACTATGACCTGCCACCAAAGTTGTTCTTGATCCTGTAATCCAATCCTATCAACTGCCAGGTGAAAATTAGTTGCTTGAAAATCAGCATTGGCTTTAACCCCTATCTCAAGAGCTTGTGTGTGAAGGTGGGTTCTAATTGCATAGTCCTCAAGCTCTAAAAGTCCCAGCTTTTCAACTCTGTTTGTTAATAGTAGCGAGGGACCATAAATGATTAAAGCTTTTTTATCTCCCTTATACAACCGTTCAAAAGATATAACTAACCTCTTCTCCAACACTTCCCTATTTAATTCTTCTAGTAAAGACTCTGTTAAAGCACTGGTATTTTGAATTAAATATAAACTGAAGGTTACACCCAAGCGAGCCGGATTTTCCCTATAATGCCTCAATGAACGGATAGCTAAGACGAAAGAGATTAAAATGACTATAAAAAATAGTAGCAACCAGATAACCATCTAAAGATTATTATACTTTTTATAATAATCTTCACCTAATATGATTGTTAGCTGTGTCTCTGGTAATGTTTTTAAAGAATTATTTTCTTCACTGATCTTAGCTATTTGATCTTTACAACTCTTTTTAAAACAATTTGGGGCGAATATTTTTCCTAAACGGGTATAGGAATAAGAGCTGGAACCAATAATTACTGAATCTTCCAAACGCGGTTTAATAACGCTGGTTAACACGACTCTTCCACCCATATTAGTAACTACCCGAGCAGCTTTCTCAGCTAATTTAGGATGATCTGTGGAGTTGTAAATAGCCACACTAATACCTTCTAGACTTAGTGATTCGTCTATCAGGTATGACCCCAACTCTTTGTCTAAAAGTGACTGATTAATCTCCAATGCTCTTCTGCCATCCGACAAAAGCGTCCAGGAGGTAGTTTGAGATTGAGATAAATCTTTATTATCTATCTTATCAAACCTAACACCCCTAACCTCCATGATTAATCTTAAAAGCTCCCACAAACTAAGATCAGTCTTAATATCTGAAATCATACCCAGGGTAGTAAATGGTGAAGATCTTAAGTCCTCCACAATAGCATCAACGCCTTTATTACTACTATCCCCTTGAAAAACCAGATACCCATCAATTGGTACTCCCATAGTTTCAGTGATGGTTAGTTTCAAAAGCTCAGCTCCAATTTTCTTACCTTCTGTCTGACCCAACTGATAAATACTTCTAGCCGGCCATTTACCATACCCCAAGGAGGCTTGAAGGTAGGTCTCATCCGGGATTTTAACGATAGTTAATGATTTAGAGGAAGGATTATAACTAAGCAGGCTCACTTTATCTGATTTTATTATCAAATTGATTGGTGAGATAAAGTTCCAAAGATGAGAACGCCCAGTAGATTCCCCGTCTGGAGAAAAGGGTTGTCCCAAAGCCCCAACAAACGACAATACCTTTCCGAGTAAAACAGTTATGACAATCACTCCCAACACTATTAACCCTAAATATAACCTCTTTTTCTGTTGACCATCAGATTGGAACTTTTTCCACGAGGTCTTAGAGTGCTTTCGGGCAGTTTTGGTCATGTTTTTGACTTAAGGATTTACTCTCCTGGTTTTTTCCCCTTACCAATAATTTGTGGTGGGGTAAATACCGGAGCAAAACTACCACCTCCCGCTCCTTCACTTTTTTTCTTTTTTTTCTTTTCTCCTTTAAAATAACCTCCAAATGCACCCATAATTTATTGATACCTCCTTCTTTTTAATTGACTCCATAACTAACAGTTTAGAAACATGAGCCTAATAAATCAAGTGGAAGGGTTATTTTTGGATACCTACTCCACCGCTAGCTTATTTTTGGACAATCTCTCCAACTCCCTTTCAGACCTATCTTTAAAATATGAAAGGCCTGGCCAATGGTTTTTTAATATTTGAGTTAAAAAATCCCCAGTGATAGTCTCAGGAAGTATCACATAGTCTGAACCGGCATTATATAGCTCCTCTGCCTCTATGATTGAGGTGGCTCGAGTGATAACTACCGCCTGAGCTTTTCTCCGTTTTATCTCAGACAACAACATTAAATTATCATCAATATTGGCAGCAGTTGAGATAATTAGCTTGGCTTCTTCTAAGCTTAAAAAATCCAAAATCTCTGGATCACCAATATCACCATAAAGAGCATGAATCTTTTGAGAGATCAATTTTTGAATGATTTTAGGATTAAAATCCAAAACTAACAAGGGAATTTCCTCTTTATTTAGGTATCTAACTACCTCTCCTCCAATTCGATGAGCACCAATTAAAATAATATGATCCTTAATCCCACTCTCTTCTAAAGCCATCTCTGATTCGTGGACAAATTTGCCGTGCTCAAAAAAACCGATAAACCCCTTGAGTCGTCTGTAGATAGTCTTGGAAAAATTAATCATGATTGAGGAGATAATAATTGAGATCACTCCAGTTAAAGCCATCGCTGTCAGACCAACTGAGGATACCAAACCCTGATTTAATCCTACAATCATAATAATGAGAGAAAATTCCGAGATTTGGGAGAGATTCAAGGCTGTTTGAAAGATGGTGTGTTTCCTAAAACCAAAAGCCCCCAAAATTAACAAAAATATGATTGGTTTAATAATCAGGGCATATGTAGTAAAGACAGCAATCAGAGGTAAGGCTGCACCTAGCTCTGAAAACGTCACCTGAGAACCAAGATAAACAAAGAAGAGGGTTACAAAAAAATCCCTTAAGGGCTTCACCTTTCCTTGGATTTCATAATGAAACGGTGAGTTAGCTAGAGCTACCCCAGCCAAAAAAGCCCCAATAACCACCGAGAATCCCAACAATAACGAAAATGCCACAAACACAAAGCACCAAGCCAGTGCTGATAAGAATAATAGCTCAGCTGATGAAGCAGTAGCGCGAAATAATGAGTTAAGGACATGGCGGGAGAGGAAGATTGATACCATCATTAAAATTGATCCTTTTAAGACCAACATTAGCAGGGGGAAGTTTGCTTGTAAGCCGACGTTAAATATTGAAGACCCAACCGTCATTACCATCAGCAATAATATCGCCACTAAGTCCTCAATTAATAAAATTCCTAGTGATAGCTTGCCGTATAGCGAGCTTAGATCTTGCTTCTCTAGCAACATTTTAACCACTACAATGGTGGATGAAACAGATAATCCCACCCCTAAATAGAGACTCTCCACAACAGCAAAGCCTAACAGTTGAGCAATGAGAAACCCCGCCATCAGCGATAACCCAATTTGCCCCAAACTAGCTACCACAATTGGTTTACCCAAAACCTGGATCTCCTTTAAATCAAGCTCCATTCCTACAAAAAACAGCACAAAAGCAATCCCAATCTCCGGTAAATGAGCCAGGGCTGAAAAATCCCCTATCCCAAGCAGGTATCCTAAGCTAGGAAAGGCCTCTAACATAGCCAGGAAAACTCCAGCCAAAAGATAGGCTACCACTAACGGTAACTTGAAAAATTTTAGAACAAAACCGAAAAAAGCAGATAAACCCAAGACTACAGCTAACTGGATAAATAGGGCGTTAGTCGATTCCATGCTTGTTGTAAATCCTCCGCTAAAAGGCTCTCAAACCTCATCTCCTTCCCATTAGTTGGATGCTTAAAACTAAGTTTGGTAGCGTGTAAAAATTGTCTCTTACACCACCGGTGATCCAATCTTGATGTTTTTCTGCCAACATACTTACCGTCACCAACTATCGGGAAACCGATATGCTTTAAATGTACCCTAATTTGGTGTGTCCGTCCAGTTAAAGGATAGCATTCAACCATGGTAAACAAGGAATAATTTGAGTTAGATATCTTTCTCATCTGAATTTTATTAAAATCTGGGAAGATAGTTTTTACCATCTCCTCACTCATTATCCTTTGCTCAAGAGGAGTATACTCAGTTGTCGCCTCTTTTCCTCCCTCCTGGTTAAATACCACAAACTTCTCCCGATCTCCTGGATTTCGACCAATTGCACCCTCAATCCGCCCAGGATTTTTAACGATTCCATGAACTAGGGCTAAATATGATTTCTTGACCTCCCGGGTTTTAAACTGCTCCTGAAGATTAGCTAGCGCTAAGTCTGATTTTGCAGCCACGATTAAACCAGAGGTATCTTTATCTAAACGGTGCACCACGCCACCCCGCTCAATATTAATCTTGTAGTCATCTACTAATATATCCTCCAGGGTTTTTCCATCTTGTGTCTCTGATTTAGTAACAATTAAGCCAGGAGGTTTATCAAAAACTATTAAATCCTGATCTTCAAACACAACTCTTAGTTTCATTGGTAATGAAGGTAGAATAATTTTATCTCTTTGTTCTAGAGGGAGTTTTCTTTGAGCAAGAGAGACACAAACTTGCAGTTGGCAAAGCATCTAGTCTAGCAACCTCTATCTTTTTGCCACACCTCTCACATTTTCCATAAGTTCCCTTTTTTAAACTTGTTAAAGAGTTGGTAATCCTTTTTGATAAACCCAAAAGTTCATTTTTCATTGATACAAACCTGGCATGCACATCTGCTGACCATGATTCTGTCCCAGACTCAGGAGATTCAGCTAACCCATCCGACAATACCGGATCTTCTTTTTCTAATGATTTGATTTGCGATTCAACCTGTTTTTGTTGTCTCTTCAAATATGACTTGATTTTATCTAAAGTTTTTTGGTGTATATTTAACATTCAGCCTCCTCATTGTAAGTCTTGGAACTACCTTGGTTTTACGGTTAAATCTTCCTAAGCGTATCGTCCAACTGACCTTCAAATTATACCATCGTTTCTTAAGAGATAACAGAGTGGTGGTTCTTTTTTTAGAAGAGGTCAGATACGCCAGGATTGAGACCAAGTCGCTAACGAAGATCCTTTTTGATCTCTGATAGATTACCACTACACCAAACAATACCAGTAGCAATGAGATTATGTGCCCAACGCTTAACTCAAGCTGATTACTTATTACCAACAATGAAATTTTGTCTCCTCTAAAAAACTCCGAAATAAACTTTACTATCCCCAAGTAAATAAAAGTTGAGGCCAAAACATAACCACTATAATGAAAACGTATTGCCTGTCCCCATATAATTCTAAATAATAAGAATAGAAGCCCTGCCTCAATTAAAGAAATCGGCAACCTTTTTCCGACTAATCCTACAACGTTTAAGGCAATGGGGAGATCAGAGCTAACTCCATATCCACACCCTCCTAAAAAACATCCCACGTCGGCAATGGCCACGCCTAAAATAAACCCCGCAGCAGCAAAATCAGCCAAAGACCAAAAGTTCAGGCGGTTTTTTAAGCTTAACAACCAAAAAGTTAACAATCCTCCTATTAACCCTCCCCAAAAAGAAAGTCCTGGGTAACGATTAATTTGCAGTACCTTCTCGTATGTATCAAAAAGCTCTAAATTTAATCCGACCGCTAAAATTCTTGCTCCTACTAATCCCCCCAAAAAGCTAATCACCGTTAATGAGGTTAGCTTTTCTTCATTCACATCATACGCTCTGCCAATCCTCCAGATCACAAACAATGAAGCTACCAAAGCTATCGCTAAAAACACCCCAAAAGAAGAAACAGATATCGGACCCACTTGTGCTATAACCGGTAACATTGAGAGGAGCGTACCACAGTATGCCAGCTTTTATCAAATTGACAGATACTGGTATACTGTTATGTAATACTCATGACAGCAACAGCGCACAGTATAGTTGGAGCCTCAATCGCCGCCGCTACAATTCAAAATCCGATTTTAGGATTAACTCTTGCCACAATCTCCCACCCACTACTAGATTTAGTTCCTCATTGGGATCTGGGATGGGGTTGGCGGGAAAAATCAAAAGTTAGATTATTTTTAGAGAGTGCTGGAGATGTACTGGTGGGACTCACCTTAGCATTTGTAATTTTTGGCAACTCTAGTATCCCTGTATGGTATTTTCTGGCTTGTATCTTTTTGTCTATAAGCTGGGACGTTCTAGAAGCACCTTATTGGTTCTTTAATTGGAGGTTTTTCCCTTTTGGGTTTATCTATAATGTTCAATCCAGAATGCAGGGAAAAGCTACTTTACCCTGGGGCCTGATTACCCAAGTAGTGACCGTGGGACTAGCGGTGTATTTAGCTAATACTTGGGTTTTCCAAACTACTTCCTAAACTACCTTACTCTCTCTACATACTGGCCAGTTCTGGTATCAACCTTTATCTTCTCTCCAACCGTCATAAACATCGGTACCTTAACTGATAACTCATTATCCAGTGTGGCATCTTTATAAACGTTGGAAACGGTATTTCCTTTCTCGGAAGGACCCGTCTCGGTTATGGTATAAACTAGTGAATTCGGCAACTCAATCCCCAAAGCCTCCTCACCAGAAACTACTAATTGCAGCTCCAAGCCATCTTTAAGATATTTAGCCTGCTCATCAATAATTGTCCTAGATAAAGGAAACTGCTCGAAACTCACTGGATCCATAAAATTGAAGGTGTCTCCGTCAGAATAGAGATACTGAACTTTTCGCTTCTCAATATTTGCCTCATCAACTCTAGCACCAGTAATAAACCCCTTTTCTACCACCGAGCCAGTTCTGAGGTTTCTCACCTTCACTTTAATATTTCCACTCCCCCGGCCCATCTTAATGTGTTCATAAGTCAACACCTGGTAAAGACTGTCATCTTCTGTAAAAACTATTCCTGGTCTGAGATCTGTAGCGTTTATCATAGGCGTAGACTATGTCAAGCTCTGCTTATCATACAGATATTAATTCTAACAAAGTCTTGATCCCTACTCCAGTAGCACCAGGAGATTTAAACGGTTTAGTCTTTAAATCCCAAGCAGTTCCCGCGATATCTAAGTGAATCCAAGGAATATTATTCTCCACCCCAGCCTCTATAAACTTGGCTCCAGTAATGGAACCGGCAGCTCCAGGTATTGAACCTCCATGCCCAATATTGCTAATATCAGCCAGATCAGATTCAATCATCTCGTTAAAGATACTACTCATCGGTAGCTGCCAATACCTCTCCCCTACCTTTTTACCAGCTTCAATCAGTTGGGAAGCAAACGCCTGATTATTGGAAAAGACCCCGGTATAATAATCCCCTAAAGCAACAATAATCGCCCCAGTTAAGGTTGCCAGATCAATTAATTTAGTGGCTTTATAATCTTTTTGAGCCAAAGTAATCGCATCAATCAACAACAATCTGCCTTCGGCATCAGTATTTAAGACCTCAGCAGTTTTACCTGAGTAGGTTTTTAGAATATCTCCTGGCCTAAAGGACTGACCGGAAGGAGAGTTCTCGGTTAAAATCATTACTCCCACAATATTGGCTTTGGGTTTTAACTCTGAGATAGCCATCATAGCCCCTAAAACAGAACCGGCTCCGCTCATATCATATTTCATCTCATACATCCCATTACCCGGCTTCAAAGATATCCCACCAGTATCAAACGTTACCCCCTTGCCCACCAAGCCCCATTTTTCTTTTGCTCTACTATCCCCTAGATACTCCAAAACGATTACAAAAGATGGTTCATTGGATCCATTTGCCACAGCACTAAAGGCTCCCATACCTTTTTTTAAGGCCTGTTTTTCATCAAAAACTGTAATTTTTAACTTTCCCGTCCGGGCTACCTTTTTAGCTTCACTTAAAAAATAAGTTGGGGTCATCTCATTAGGAGGCAAGTCGCCTAAACGTCTGGCTAGGTTAATTGCTTCTGCCAGAACATTGCCTTTCCTTAATCTCTCTGAATGCTCTCGCGAGGATTGATTGACCAGTAAATAAGCACTTTTTAAAACATGCGGTTTTGTCTCTGATTTATATTGTGAGGACAAATTAAACTCCGCTAGCTGAGTTCCAATTACTACTGCTTCGATTACACTGCTTTCCGAGATTCCATTCACTTCAGGGATTATAAAAGTCATCTCTTTTACTTTATTGAGTAAAAATCTTGCTGAGCTTCCGGCCCAATTTTGGATAATTTCAAAATCTACCTCATCTTTATTTCCTAAACCGACTAATAGATAGCTTTGATTTCCAGAATATAAAAGTTGAGTCTCGTTAGTTTTTCCAAACTGAGGATTGTCATGAATGAATTTAATTAATGAAGTATCCTTAAAATCTGGTTTTTGATCTTGGTAGACCCCCAACACCACTACTCCTTGTGTTTGTCCTTCTGTAACAAGCTGAACTTTCATAAGGGCTAGAATAATCTATCCCGGGTGGAATTGTCAATCATACTCAGGTATAATTAGCTTCGAGCCGAGGTGGCGGAATGGTAGACGCGATAGACTCAAAATCTATTGATCGCAAGATTGTGAGGGTTCGACTCCCTCTCTCGGTACAAGAATGGATAAACTAGTTATTGGGCTTATTGGTGAAAAAGGGGCGGGCAAGCAGACCTTTAATGATTCACTCCAAAAAATCCTAAAAAATAATAAAATCCAGGTAGTTAAATCAGGAGAGATGCTACTGGAAGCGTTAAATTTTTGGGATCTCCCCAATACCCGGGCAAATCTACAAAACTTAGCTATTATTATGGACCAAACCTATGGAGAAGGAACAGTTTCTCGGGCTGTTAAGACAAAAATTGCAAATTCTGAGGCTAATATTATTATTTTTGATGGAATTAGGTGGCAAACAGATATCGATGTAGTCCGGCAATTTTCTAGAAATATCTTAATTTATATTACTGCCAAAGCCAAATTGAGATATCAAAGATTAAAAGAACGCCAAGAAAAAGCTGATGAAAAAACCCTCACCTGGGAACAGTTTTTAAAAGAAGAACGCGCCAAAACAGAAACATTTATCCCAATAATTAGCAAACAAGCTGATATTATGCTTGATAATAATGGATCTATCGAGGATCTAGGGACACAGATAGAAAAAGTTGTAAAAAATCACAGCCTCGATATATAATCCCCGCATGATGGAAATACTAATAGTTTCTCGGCACGATATGGTGCGAGGCCCAGTAATGCGTCAAATTATGACTACTCAAGCGCAAGAACGAGGATTAGACATCCAAGTTCAATCAGCAGGCATTGAGGCATCTTCGTATGTTTTAAACAGTAGTCTTTTAGCTGATACTATGAAAGCTATGCAATCCTTGCGATACAACCCTCAACCACACACCCCTACACAAATTACTGAAAAAATGATTAACGGCGTAGACTTAGTTCTGTGTTTTAATGAGCGGTACCTTGAACAAATTAAGAGGTTAGCCAACCACTCTATTACTGATATTTGCTTAATTCATGAGTTTGCTGGAACCGATTTTGAGGTTGCAAACATCGATGGGATGTACCGGACCAATTGGATTTTAAATAAACTGTCCACGGCCTGCTTAGATAGACTGAGCATTATGCTGCAGCCGTTTTAGATTCTTCACTCTTGGGAGCCCTTCCAGAAGATGCCGAGGCTGCTGCCCGGCTTTTCTCTAATCCATAAAACTTGACTCTTTCCGGCACAAAAACCAACTTAATCTCCCCCACTGGTCCGTTTCGATGCTTGGCAATATCAATTGTGACATCCTTCAGATTATCTACGTCCTCCCGGTATAAAAACATGACGACGTCCGCGTCCTGCTCAATGGCTCCAGATTCCCTTAAATCTGCCAGTTGAGGTCTACGACTACCCCGGCTTTCCACAGCCCGGGAAAGTTGCGAGACAGCAATTACCGGAATTTTTAACTCTCTAGCCAAATTTTTTAATCCTTGAGATATCTCCGAGACCTCTTGAACCCGGTTCTCCAAATTCCGGCCATGGACCAACTGTAAATAATCTATAATTAACAGCTTTAAACCGTGCTCCATCTGTAGCCTTCTGGCCTTGGTTCTAATCTCAGATAAATTTAGGCCTGGAGTATCATCAATAAATAACGGAGCTTCCGCTAACTCTCCATAAGCATGTGACATCCTATCCAAATCAGTGTCCTCTAATTTGCCAGTTTTTAACTTCCAAGCATCAATATCAGCCTGAGCCACAATAATCCTATCTACTAACTCTTCCTGAGACATCTCTAAGGAAAAAAAACCTACCGGTAAATTTAATCTAACCGCTACATGTTGGGCCACACCTAACATGAATGATGTTTTTCCTTGACCGGGCCGGGCTGCAAAGACAATCAAATTTGAATCCTGAAAACCGGCCAATTTAGAATCAAGATCCCGAAACCCACAAGGCACCCCCCTTAACTTACCAGAGTTTTTTTGTAGTTCATCCAGTCGGTCAAAAGACTGTGATAATAAGTCCTTAAGAGGCATAAAGTCCCGCTTAACATTTTGCTGGGAGATGGCAAATACCCCTTGTTCCGCCTCATTTAATATTGATTCCAAGGGTTGAGACTCATCATAGGCCAAATCCACCAACCTGGTAGCTTGAGCGATCAGATTTCTTCTTAATGAATGCTCCCTGATAATCTTGGAGTAGTGCTCTAAATGGGCGCTGGTAGGAACTGTGTTGACTAAGGTGGTTAAATATGCTGGTCCCCCAACCATATCAATCGATTCTGTTTGTTTAAGCTTATCGGTGATGGTAACTAGGTCAATTGGCTCTCGCTTCTCAAACAAATCTAAGATCGCCTGAAAAATTCTACCGTGTTGTTCAGTTCTATAAAAATCTGTTGGTCTTAGGGATTCCGCTATCCTCACAATAGCATCTTTATCAATTAACAAAGCGCCCAACAAAGACTGTTCGGCTTCAATATTTTGGGGCGGTAGTTTGGGCGTTGATGCCTTTGGCATGTGACTTTAACTTTTACTTAGTACGACAACCTGTGTTTCGTCAGGTAATTTATCTTTGGTAATAGACAACTTAGGAACTGACTCTACCCCTTCCGCCCCCATCTGCTGTAAGAATGGGTTAACATCCCCTAACTCATACTTTAATCCTTCGATTTTATAATGCATCGGGATTATTACCCGAGGCTCTAACTGGGAGATTACCTTGGAGATGTCTTCAGTTCCAACTGTATAAACCCCACCCACTGGTACTAGTAGGATATCAGTTTGATCAATTCCCTCAACTTGATCCTCACTTAATTGATGTCCTAAATCTCCCAAATGAACTATATTAACCCCATCTATCATGATGTTATAAACAGTATTACTGCCTCTTTCTGACCCATTTTGATTATCGTGAAAGGTGGAAACCCCTATCACCGAGACCCCCTTAACCTCATACTCACCAGGACCAGCAACTACCAAGGGATCGCCCAAGACCGCTTGTGTATTATTATGGTCACTATGAGAGTGTGAGGACAACACCAAATCAGCGGTAAGATCTTTAGGAAGTTTTAACCCCGAAGCATCTGGATCAAAAGGGTCAGTGATAACTGTAGCTGATTTGCCTTTAATCTTAAAACATGACTGCCCATACCAAATAATCTCCATAGTTGAGGTATTGTAACAACTGTGGTTTTGATCAACAAGTAGAGAGTTGCCAATGAGGGTTTATTGTGACAAAATCTAAAAACCCGATGCTCAAACCCCTACCAGCTTTTATTTTTATTCTGTTTATCGTTATAGCTGGCATAATAGGTTCCGGATACCTAGCCTCAATTTATCATATCTTAAACTCTAACCCAATTGATTCTATTACCTTTTCCCAGGGTCCGTTAACCTCTGAGCCGGTTAGTTTCAACCTTAATTTATCCAGTCCAGAGAATAACTCACTACTATTTGATCCTGATATCTTAATCCAAGGAGCTACCTCACCTGGAGCAACTATTATAATTAGTTTAGATAGTGAAGATTTAGCACTAGAGGCATCCAGTAACGGCAATTTTTCGACTACTATAACTTTAAGTGAAGGAGTAAACGAGCTTCTGATTACCTCTTTTGATAAAGACGGCAACTCTAAAACGGAATCTCGAACAATTTATTACTCTAAGGAGAAAATATGAAAAAAGTGCTTAGATTAATTACATTTACTCTCTTAATTATTATCTTTCTATCCCCTATATCCTCTACCCCATACCCTATCTTTGCAGCTACTCCCACCTCCACTCCCAGCGCTGACCTAAAAACCAAACTCCAGACTCTTCAATCTGAGATCGCTTCCAGGGCTGCCAAAATTAAATCTGAGATTGGTAAAAAACTGCAGAATAAGGTTTATGTTGGATACATTAAATCCAAATCAGATACCTCTTTAACTTTGGCCACCAAGTCTGATACTCAAATTATAAATCTTAACCCTGATACCCAATACTCTGGAAAGTCTAAAACAACTTTAAAAACTCTAAATAATGATGATTACATCGCCTCACTTGGGGATATTGATGATACCGGAATGTTAACCGCCAGAAAAATTATTAAACTGCCCTCTTTAACTACTAAAAATCTGCAAACTACCTGGGGACTGGTGGTGGGAATATCTGATAATGAGGTAACTATTACCAACAAGGTAGGGAAAACCGTCACTATTCAGTTTGACAAAAAAACTGATTTTAAATTTGGGGATAAGAGGTCATCCATCGCTGATGTTAAGATGAATAAGGGAGTAGTTGCTGTTGGTACATCACCTAAAAATGGATTTATTACCGCCCGCCTAATTTATATTCAACCGTATAGCTCCTCTTATACCCCAAAGGTAGCCTCTCCTTCCGCTACACCTACTAGCCCGGTAAAGAAAAAGTGAGGTCTTTAAAAACCTCAGTCACCTCTTTTTCAGCCTCAATCAGATCCTTAATAGTATCAAAACCTTTCCAAAAATCCCGGCTTTTGTAGGCCAAAAATTTTTCTTTAGATAGATTGGGAAAAGTCTCAACTTCATGGTCTCCTATATCGGGTAGTTTTTCTAAAATATCTTTTGAGAAAACATACACCCCACCATTAACCCAGTGAGGAAGTAGTGGTTTCTCTACAAACCCCACAACCTGATCTAAATCATTAATCTCTACAATCCCATAAGGTGATCGTAGTTGCACTACTACCATGGTAACCAGGGCATCACTTATCTGATGGGCGTTGACCAAGCTGGGAATATCCAGTTTCCACAAGTTGTCACCATTGGTAACCAAGGTATCCTCCCACTCCCCTTTTAATAACCTCATGGCTTTTTTAATACCCCCACCTCTCCCTAAAGGCTGATCTTCTTCTGAGTAGTGAATATCTAAATTCCACTTCGAGCCATCCCCCCAATAGTTCATTAAATATTCTTTTTTATAAGAAACGGCAAAAACAATCTCCTTAACCCCAGCTTTTTTTAACTGAATTACCTGATATTCAACATCAGGTATCCCACCAACTGGAACCATTGGTTTGGGTTTATCGTCGGTATAAGGCCTTAGTCTTTCTCCCTTTCCACCTGCCAAAATTATAGCTTTTGTCACCATTTGTACCATATAATATGAACATGGATAAGATAAGATTGTCAACTCCAAAAGGGTTTAGGGACTTTTTACCTCCGGATTCACTGAAGAGGAAGTTTGTGCTGGATAAAATAATCTCAGTGTTTGAAAAGTTTGGCTTTGATCCTTTAGAAACTCCTACCTTAGAGTATGCTGAAACCCTCAGAGGAAAATACGGTGAGGAGGAAAAATTAATTTACCAATTTACCTCACTTGGTGGAGATGAATTAGCCCTAAAGTATGATCAAACCGTACCTCTGGCCAGAGTTATTGCTCAATATGGGCCAAACGGTTCTCAAAAAATTATTCTTCCCTTTAAAAGATACCAACTTCAATCAGCGTTTCGGGGAGAGAATACTCAAAAGGGCAGGTACCGGGAGTTTTTACAGTGTGATGTTGATATAGTTGGCTCGTTATCACAAGTAGCTGATACTGAGATTTTGGCGCTAGCTTATGAGGTTTACCAAAGCTTAGGACTTGAGGTTATATTAAAAGTAAATGACCGCTCACTACTACAAGATATCGAGCCAAAATATTTATCTTCTATCGATAAACTGAATAAGATTGGCAAAGATGGAGTTCTTAATGAGCTAGGTAATAAGGGACTCTCTACTGATGAGGCAACTAGATTACTCACTAAAATCAACTCCATAAAACCCTCAGAACACCTGCAAACAATCAGCAATTATTTTAATGAATTGGGCTATCCCAAAGAGATATTAGAGTTTGATCCAACTTTAGTTAGAGGTCTGAATTACTACACAGGATTAATTTTTGAGGTAGTACTAAAATCCAACCTCATATCTTCTTCCTTGGGTGGTGGTGGCCGGTATGACAACTTAATCGGGATGTTTGCCAATCTAGCAGTTCCGGCGGTTGGCTTTTCTGTGGGATTAGATCGCACCATTGAAGCCCTGGAAGAAGCAGGACAAATTAATGTACCCTCAACACAAGTTACGGTACTGGTAACGATTTTTTCTAAAGACTTGGCCCAAGAATCTGCCAATACGGCCTCCTTACTCCGCGCCAAAAATATCAACACTGATTTATGGTTGGATCTCGAGACCAAGCTAGATAAACAACTTAAATATGCTGATCAAAAAGGCATCCCATATGCAGTGATTATTGGTCCAGAGGAGGCTGAGAATAAACAATTCACTCTAAAGGATTTAATAAAACAAACTCAAGAGAAAGTTTCCCTAGAAGAGCTCGTTAATAAATTAGGTCCATGAAGTTTCATCCTGCCCATATCGCTAAATCCTCCTGGCCTTATCTAGCTTTACTGACCGCTCATTTAGTTTGGGGTGTAAACTTTGTAGCAGCTAAACTAACACTGACTGAGATACCAGCAATGAGTCTGGCCTTCTCCAGATTTTTTATAGCCTTATTGTTATTGCTTCCCTTTTTATGGGTAGAGAGGAAAAAAATTAAGGTCAAACTGGCTGATCTACCTTTATTATTTATCGCCGGATCGTTAACTATCACCCTCTCAATTACTTTATTTTATGCCGGAATCTCCCGTACTACCGCTACCGATGCCTCAGTTTTATCTCTAAACGTTCCAATTCTCTCTGTTCTGATCGGTTGGTGGTTTTTAAAGGAGAAGGTTTATATCATTAATTTGGTAGGTATTGTCTTTGCCTTGGTTGGGGCTATACTTGTTATTGGCCTACCTTCTATCCTAGTTAGCGGTAAACCCTTGTCCTCAGAAAGATTGGTAGGTGATTTATTAATTGTCTTGGGGGGGTTAAGTTGGGTGGCTGGAGCCATACTTACCAAAAAACTTCTTAAAGAATACTCCTCCTTAAGCTTAACAGCTATTTTATTTTTGGTTGGTACAGTTAGTTTTTCTTACCCAGCCTTAAGAGAGTACCTGGCAGACCCACAATGGATTTATAAGGTTACCTACATCGGTTTTACTGGCCTCGCTTACATAGTTGTGGCCTCATCAATTGCAGCTTTTTTTCTCTATGAATGGGGACTTCATAAAGCTGGAATTATTAAAGCTAATTTATTCCAATATATTGAGCCATTAATCGCTACCACCCTAGCTGTGTTTATCTTATCTGAAGACATCTCGTATTCATTTATCATCGGCTCTATTTTAATTGGTCTGGGGGTTTACTGGGGAACAATTGGTAAAAAATTTCACCACCATCACCGAGCCCACAGACACTAACTTGATTCATAAATCATAAATCCTGTATAATTGCCAATATGAAACAAGTTATTCACCCAACCTGGTATCCTGATGCCAAGATAAGCTGTGTCTGTGGAAATAATTTTAGCGCCGGCTCAACACTACCTGAGATTCGGGTTGAGATCTGTGCTCTTTGTCATCCATTTTACACCGGTACTCAAAAGTTGGTTGACACCCAAGGTCAGGTTGATAGATTTGTTAAAGCCCAAGAAAGAGCAGCCAAGATCAAAGTGGAAAGAGTTAAAATTGTTGAAGCCCGAGCTGCTAAGGTACAAAAAACCAACTCTGACAAGCCATCTCTAAAAGATCTGCTGCTACAGGCCAGAAAACAAGTCTCTTCCTAGATCCGCTTCATGGATAATGATTATTTAACACAGCAACTCGCTGAAATTGATGAAAAGATTGAAGAGGCTAATCAGCTTCTGGACGATCCTATTCTTGGTGGACTAGCCAAAGCAGATATTGAGGAGTTACAACAACAAAAAGCTGAGCTGCAAGATTCTGCCTCTACTCCTATGGCCTCTCAAGATGATTCGTCGGAAACAGAGGGTCTAGAAGTAAACCCAAATGTGGCGATTTTAGAGATTCGTTCTGCTGCTGGCGGTGATGAAGCTGGATTGTTTGCCTCAGATTTACTAAGAATGTACTTGCGATATGCTGAGAGTAAAAACTGGCAGGTGGAGATTATTGATAGCTCCGAAGGCGGTATTGGACAGATTAAGCAAGCTGTTATCAAGATAATGGGTAAGGATGCTTACTTTTCTTTAAGGTTTGAGTCAGGAGTCCACCGAGTTCAAAGAGTCCCTAAAACCGAGTCATCGGGAAGAATCCACACCTCCACTGCCACGGTGGCTGTTTTACCAGAGGTACCTCCATCTGAAGTTAATATCAACCCAACGGATATAGAATTTGAGGCTTTTAGATCTGGTGGAGCTGGAGGACAAAATGTTAATAAGGTCAATACTGCTGTTAGATTAAAACATCTTCCTACAGGAATTGTGGTGACCTGTCAAACAGAGAGATCACAGCTACAAAATAGAGAGAATGCTATGGCACTGCTTCGAGCCAGACTTTGGGAGATTGAACGAACCAACAGATCCAATTTAATTGGTGGAGAGAGGTTGTCCCAGGTTGGCACTGGGGATAGAACTGAGAAGATTAGAACCTATAACTTCCCTCAAAATAGGATTACCGATCACCGGATTGGTAAAAGCTGGCATAATTTAGAGGATATCTTAGACGGGAAGCTGGATCCAATACTAAAAGCTTTGCATGAATAATCAGCCAATCCAATACCAGCGAGGTTGGGTGGAGTTTTACAAGCTGCGGTTTAAGGTTACCCCCGATGTCTTAATCCCCAGACCAGAAACAGAGCTACTTGTTGATGCAGTTTTAGCTTCATTGCGAGGAGATTTATCGATGAAGAAATTCCCAGTTGTTCTAGATTTAGGAACTGGAGCCGGAGTGATTGCCATCTCGGTCGCGGTTAATAATCCAGACTGCAAAATTGTCGCCACTGATGTCTCAGACAAAGCTTTAAAAGTTGCTGAGGAAAATGCCAAACTACACAATGTTGACGATAGGATAGAATTTGTCACAAGCGATCTTCTCGTCGATGTTACACCCCAGGGGTGTGATATTTTAGTTACAAATCTTCCATATATTCCTACTGCCAGAATTCCTTATTTAGATTCATCTGTTAAAGATTATGAACCCCATGTATCTTTAGATGGAGGTGAGGATGGGTTTGAACTCTACAGACAATTATTCCAACAAATTAATGATTTAAACTGGAAACCCAAGTTAATTATAGGAGAGATCGATTATACCCATGGAGAATTAGCATTATCTCAAGCTCAGAAATATTTTCCAGAGGCAAATTGTGAGGTCAAACTAGACCTACACCACAAACAAAGAATATTGAAAATAGACAGGAATTAATCCACCCTCAATATTGGAAGGGGTGGCGGGTAAATAATCGAATAATACATTCTGTCATTACTTCTAGGTAAATCTCTTCGTAACCGTGCCAATTCTTCCTGTACCCTTATCGCTGCTGCATACCTACCATCTCTAATCTTATCCAGAGAAGGCCTAAGGCTTAAATCCCTATCTCGTTCTGCCATAACGACTATATTATTACTGATTAGGCAGTTCTTGTAAAGTAGCATTGACCGTTCTTTCTTTACCATCATTCCATAAAACTAAAGAAAGGGACTCTCCAATTTTTTTGGAGGAGATAGTTGAGGAGATTGTCCCCTCATCTGTAACACTCTTACCATCAATTTTTACAATCATATCCCCAACTTTTACCCCCGCTTTATCAGCCCCAGAATCTTTAATAATCTCTCTGACATATGCCCCTTGTGGCATCTCATTAAGTAAAGCCAGGTCCTTGGAGATAAACTGATATTGAACCCCCAAAAATGGCCTGGAAACAGAGCCCGTTTTAATAAATTCGTCCGTGATCTTTTTGACAGCATCAATGGGAATAGCAAAGCCAATATTTTGCGCCCCTTGAGTAGTCGCTACATTAACTCCAATCACCTGACCACTGGAGTTTAATAATGGCCCCCCTGAGTTACCAGGATTGATGGCTGCATCGGTTTGAATCAGATCATCTAAACTTTCATAGCTACCGGTATAAGGATCCCCAATTCCTACACTTCGACCCACTCCCGAAACTACTCCAGTGGTGACGCTATTGGTGAACTTACCCAAGGCATTACCGATAGCAATCACTGTTTGGCCAATTTTTAGTTTAGATGAGTCTCCCAAATCCAAAGGTTGCAAACTATTATCAGCATCAATTTGGACAATGGCTAAATCTAAAACCGGATCCCGGTAAATTTTTCTAATCTCAAACTTTTTATCATCTTTAGCAATCACTGAATAGATAGCATTTCTGTCCTCCACAACGTGTTTATTGGTGACTATAATCCCTTTCTCTGAGACGACAAATCCGGTACCGATGGTAGCACTTTGGCTACGAGGAACAGAGAATGGATCAAAAGGATTAAAGACCTTTCTAGTGCTTCCAATTGCTATAACTGAAGGTGATGATTTTTCCACCACATCAATCACCGCGCTTTCTTCATCTACTACCGCTTTAATTTTTTGACCGGGGGCAACTTCAAGGGCGGAGGGTATGTTAACCTGTAATGGTAAGAGCCCTTTGGCTGCTGCCTGATAGACCCCTACTCCTACTAAAGCACCGATAGTAACCGCCAATATGAATGTTGATGATTGTGGCAGCCCTTTCATTTATCTAACACTTCTAACGCCTTCTCCAGTTGTTCATCCAGCTTTGGATCAGCATCATTTTCAATCTTTACATCTGGAGTTAAGCCAATACTATGAATCCATCTCTCGTTTGGAGTCAACCACTTGGCTGTAGTGATATGAATTCCAGTGCCTTGAGGCAGATCCTCGGCAGACTGAATAGTCCCCTTACCAAATGATTGCTCTCCAATCAAGGTACCTCTTTTACGGTCCTGAATGGCCCCAGCTAAGATCTCAGAAGCAGAAGCTGACCCTTTGTTGATTAAGACAACCACCGGTAGTTTTAGCAGCTTTCCAGCCCTAATCACGGTTTGGACCTGTTTATTCCCCTGATAATCCTCCTGAATCACTATAGTCCCCGAGTCTAAAAACTCAGAAGCAATATAGACCGCGCCATCTAAAAATCCTCCCGGGTTATTTCTTACATCCACAATCACACCCTGTGGACCAATACTTAAAGCCTCCGACACGGCTGCATCCCACTCATCCTTAGTTTTCTCCCCAAATCCGCTAATTCTCATATAAGCTACTTTTTTGCCAGACTTGGTGGTTTTCTCATCTGCCGGCGACTCAGGGGTTACTCCCCCAGCTACCTTTTCCTCAACTGCCACAGTTTTGACTACAATAGTGTCCCGGGTAATACTAAGATCTTTTGGTTTGGTCTCATTTTCTGAAAAAACATTTAACTTAACCTGGGTTCCTTTGGGTCCTCTAATTAAACTAACCGCTTCAGGTAAAGAAAGAGTAGCTGTATCCCGGTCTCCAATTTTTAAAATTAAATCCCCTGCTTTAACTCCAGCTGCCTCTGCAGGAGTATCTTTCAAGGGAGCAATGACCACCAATCTTTTGTCTTTGTTGTATCCTAACTGCATCCCCACTCCATCAAAACTACCCTGAAGCTGCTCTTTGGTGGTTTTTTGAGCTTGGGGAGGTAAAAAGGTAGTATAAGGATCCCCAATGGCTGCCACCATTCCTTGAATAGCTCCATAATACATTTTTTGCGGATCAATGGCTGATTTATCAATATATTTTCTCGAGACTAAATCCCAGGTATCCCAAAACAGCTTAAAATCAATGGTAACTTCCTGATTAGAAGGGGCTTGGTTAGTTATCTTAAAATCAGGTTTATAGTTCTTAAAGGAGAGGTTATAATCCCGATGACCCAACTGCCAACCCAAAATAAAGGTGAGAATAACAATTAAGACAGTCCAACCGTTTAACTGGGCAATAAACTTACGGATCTTTTCCATCAACAAAAACTATCCTACTACACTCTTACTGTAAAAGGAAGAAGGCTTAAATGCCTAGCATATTTAATTTGTTTAGATAACACTCTTTGGTGTTTGGCACAAACTCCGGTTCTGGTACGAGGATTAATTCTACCCCTGTCAGACATAAATCTTCTTAAAGCTGAGGCGTCTGAATATTGCGGTAGGGATTTTTGAGTACAAAACTGGCAGAATCTTTTGAGCCTTGGCCCATCAACTACCTTGGTATCACTAGACGGTCTAGCCACTCTCTCATTTTTTTCCTCAACAACCTCCGCCTCAACTTGGGGAGCTAGTCTGACTCGTGATTGTAGTTTTTTAGTTATAGCCATGTGGGAAAGTATACCTCAAAGGAGGCTAAAAAGGAAGATCTTCATCCGGGGAAACATTCTCCTCACCAGTTGGCTTAGATTGAGAGGGCGGGGTATCTTCAACTGGAACTGGAATTGGGGAAACAGTAACAGCAGGAGTACTCGAAACGCTCGTCTCGGATACTCCAGCTTTGGGAGTAACAATAATCATATCGTCAAGTGATATCTCTGCTTCCCGTCTCTTTTGTCCCTCAGCCGGCTCCCACTCTCTATATTGCAGTCTGCCTGAGACAAAAACCCTAGTACCTTTTTTAAGTAGTTGATTACAAAGCTCGGCTAATTTATTCCAAGCAACAAGTTTGTGGAAATCAACGTCTTCCCGCCTCTCTCCATCAACCAAATATGTTCTATTAGTAGCCAGTCCAAATGTGCAAACAGCAGCACCGGAGGCGGTATAGCGAAGCTCAGGGTCACGGGTTAAATTACCCATCAACTCTACTTTATTCCAAGATCTGGTTGCCATGCCTTAAATCTCTCTTCCCTTCATGATAAATTTTATTATTTCCTGAGTAGGATATAGCGAATAATATCTTCTTCCAACCTCAGATTTTTGTCAAGAGTAGGGATAATCGCTGGATCAGCGCTAAATTCGTAATGGGCATAGAAACCCTTTGTGTGTTTTTCTATTGGGTAAGCCAGATCTCTGTTTCCCCACAAATCCTCTTTATTGATTTTACCGCTCTCGCCGGTAGCTTTTTTTAAAACACCGCTTAACAACTCTTTTCTTTTCCCCTCATCTAAATCTGACTTTAGTATCAAAGTTAAATAATAATCATTCATGCAGGGAATTGTACTGATTTTTAAGCAAAAATTCAATCTATGAGTTTGAATTGTCTATGGGTTTATGTTAGTATCGCTGGATGGAAAAGGACAGACCAGAATTATTGGCAGCCTATCAAGCTCTTGAGCGAGCTAGAAAAGCCACAAAGATTGAGGAGGATAGGGTTGAAGCTAAACTAATCCGTGAGGAGCAGGATCACCCGTTGATCCGAACGATCAGACAACTGTGGAGATATTTTAGTCCCCTGGAGGATGGATTGGATAACAATCTTTATCGTCATGAAGTCGCTGTCAGCGCCAGCTTCCACAACACATTGATTACCACGCCTGGGGAGTTCCAACTAGATACTATAGTTCCTTTAGATGAGGCGCTAACTACCCAGCCTGGTATTAGAGATCGACTCAGAGATTTTCATGCCAGAGGAACACATTTTAATTTAGTTTATTTAGTACCCGTAGCAGATACGCGTTTTCGTGTTTACAGATCAGCCAGAGTAATTAGTGCTGCTTTGGGATTAAATGAAGATCCAACTATCAAAATTACCGATTCAGAACAACCACCACTAATTACCTTTCCGACTCCCCCTACAATAAATATTCATGTAGATAGTCCAGCGATAGGAAATTCACCAGAAGCTAAGGCTATAATCCCATGGACGCCAATACTTTCTGGGACACCAAGATTACTGGAGGTGCCAACTCAAGCACGGGTATCATTGGCAGGATTAACAAGAGTACCGATGCCAACCAGAGAGCTGACAGTACCGCTTTCAGATGTAATCAGGATGGTAGATCCCAGAGATATCCTCACTTCAGACCTAGTTTAACTGCCTATTAAAAACTCCACCACGTCCCCATCTTTCATAATATATTCCCTGCCTTCTGTCCTCAACAAACCTTTTAATTTAGCTGAAGCAAAACTACCTACCTCAATTAATTTTTGATACTCAACAACTTGAGCCCTGATAAATCCTTTTTCAAAATCAGTGTGGATCACCCCAGCTGCTTGCGGAGCTTTAAACCCTTCTTTTATAGTCCAGGCTCTAACCTCCTTTTGACCAGCAGTTAAAAAGGAGATTAATCCTAATAATTGATAGGCCTTGACCACCAACCTCTCGAGTCCTGTCTGCTCTATCCCCATATTTTTTAAATACTCCACTCTTTCATCTTCTGATAAATCTACTAACTCTTCTTCCAGTTTGGCAGAGATGACTAATTCATGGACATCAATTCTCTCCTCTAATTTTTCTTGGTATTGATCCTCAGCAACGTTGTATACAAATAGTGTGGGTTTAGTAGTTAACAGGGGTAGTGTTTTAAACCACAAATCTAATCTCTCATCTCCAATCTGAAACTCCCCAACAACTTGTCCTTGATCCAGAGCTTCTTTGATTTTATTTAAAATTTCCAACTTTTTTGATTCAATTGGATCATGGGAAGCTTTGGCAGTTTTTTCCTGAGCAAAAATTAATTTTTCAATAACCTGGAGATCAGATAAGGAAAGCTCAGTTTGAATAGTTAACCTATCAGCATCAGGAGACTCACTACCTGCCCTAATCACATTCTCATCACCAAAATCTCTTAAAACATGGACAAGGGCATCAACCTCTCTGATGTGGGATAAAAATTGGTTCCCCAAACCCTCACCGGTTGAGGCACCTTTCACCAATCCAGCTATATCTACAAACTCCACCACAGCTGGAACTATTGGTGGTAAAAATCCCATCTTCTCTTCATCTTTTACTAACTGGGCTAATTCGTTTAAGCGGGGGTCAGGAACAGCTACTACTCCGATATTTGGTTCAATTGTGGCAAAAGGATAATTGACGCTAAGGGCCACTCTCTTTTTCAAAAGAGCATTAAAAAGTGTCGACTTCCCAACATTGGGCAAACCT
>Ga0155910_105_pt1 | contig 37051 bp, 36 predicted proteins | sample RifCSPlowO2_01_FD_107564 | JGI IMG/M metagenome (GOLD analysis project Ga0155910, IMG submission 107564) | Candidatus Daviesbacteria bacterium RIFCSPLOWO2_01_FULL_40_24
ACCTACCAAATCAACCAGTCTGGGAGTTGAGGCTTTAGGTAAGATTAAAGCTCCGGAGGCTATTGCCAACCTCGGCTTTGGTGCCATTGGCATCAGTAGAGTGCTTTCTAATATTATCCAGATTATTTATATTGTGGCCTCGATTGTTTTTGTCTTTATGATAGTTATTAGTGCCTTCCAGTGGATTGTCTCCGGGGGGGATAAAGAAAAGCTTAGTCAAGCTAAGAGTAGGCTTACCAACGCCATTATCGGCATCTTTTTACTCGCCATAGCTTTTGTCATTATCAGAGTGGTGGGACAATTAACCGGCTTTGAGTTCTTCTCTGGTCAAAACAATCTCCTACCAACTGTTGTCCAACCTTCGGAGTCAGTACCAGGAAGTGAAGGCAGAGAAGGCGATCCGCTAAGACCTCAATAACTTCAGTTACTTGACAAGACAAAAGGGCTGTGCATATGATTAATCTGATGAGAAAAGTCTTAGCCTCTGCCTCCGTAGTTGGGTTTTTAGCAACAGTCACCAGTGCTTTGGCTGTGGTTACTCCAACCATTGGAGTTCAGCTTAAACCTCCCACTCAAGGAATAAATCCTGGTACACCAGTGGGGACATTGCTTTCCAATGCGCTAACTATCATCTTCGTGATAGCTGCCTTAGCCGTGTTATTTATGCTGATTATTGGCGCCTTTCAGTGGATTACCTCCGGCGGAGATAAAGAAAAAGTGGGCAAGGCCAGAGATAGGATTACTCAGGCCTTGGTAGGTTTAGCTATTTTAGCTTTAGCTTTTTTAATCACCGTGGTAGTGGGACAGGTCTTAAGTATCAATATCTTAGATATTAAAAGTATCCCAACTTTAGATCAGAGATGTCCTATTGGAGAAGTATATGACCCAACCTCTGCTAATGCTGCGAACCCCTGTATAAAAGCTAGGTAGTTTATTTGACCCTTAGTTAATTCTCTGTTAGGCTGAGTGTATGGGTCCTCCTCCTTCCGGAATAGTTCAACTTCAGGATTTATTAACCAGAGTTATCTCACTCTCAGTGGGACTGGCCTTTGTGGCACTGCTGATTATGTTGGTAGTTGGGGGAATCAGGATGATCCTCTCTGGTGGAGATGCCAAAGGACTACAAGGAGCCCAACAAACCCTCACCTGGGCGGTAGTCGGGATGATCCTTTTGGTGCTAGCCTGGTTGGTTTTAAAGTTAATCTCCTCTTTTACTGGAGTAGATGTAACCCAGTTTTGCATCGGTTTTGCTCCTAATTGTCTCTAGGAGTTAGCTATGAAGAAATTATTTGTTATTATTTTTTTAGTCTCTGTTTTTCTATACCCTGCACCCTACTTATACCCTGTCCAGGCCATAACTGATGCACCATCCCCAACTCCTTCCTCTCCCTCAGAAGAAGAATCAGCTATTTATAAAATTAATCAAGGAACCCTCCCTTCCGAGGTAGTTAAAAAAGAGCCGGATCTGAATACCGTTGAACAAATCCAGAGTACACTTGGCACTGTTCTTGCTAGATTTATTGGCTTATTTTATAAGGCTCCTGATGATAAAGCTAAGTATTACGCTGGATCTGATACTCTCCATCAGGCAAATTTGCCTGATGAGACCAAGAAAAAAGACCCCGATATAGTTGAGACCTTAAAAGGGTATCTGGGAGTTGGGACCTCTGCCGGAATCTACAGTTCATCTATTCCCACCTTTGAAGGATTCCCAACTGATAAGGCTACACCTTATGAAGATATCTACCAAAAAAGTTACTTTCCAGAAGGAATTAAGCCAATCGTACCCAACACCCCAACGCCCACCCCTAGAAATAATCCCCAATGATGGTGTAGAATCCATTTTAGTATGGTTGATACTAGGAACCATTATTTTACCAGACGAGATGCTTTCGGCATGGCGGGAACCCTATTCTTAGCTGCCTGTGGGTCCACCAGAACTATCACTCCTCCCGCTGAAGCTAAAGCATTAACTCCGGTTAATTCTTCTCTCATTGTTGAACCTCAATTCAGAGATTCACTAACCCCAAATATTGAAGGAACCCAGGTAGCCTCATTACAAACACAGCCTGCCCAACAAAATGATCTCCTCTCAACTTTACAAGCCCGTGAGGCCCAAGCAACTACTCCTCCAATTCTACCCATCCCCCAACAAACCTTTACACCACCAACTCCAACAGTTAGACGCTTACCACCAACTCCGACCAGAGCTCCCTCCACCCCTACTCCCACACAACAGCCCGATGGAAGGATGTCCTGGAAAAAGTTAAAGGAATATGAGGTTTTAGCTGCTAGACGATTCGCTCTGGATTTCAACCCCATTACTAATCTAGTGGCTTTATCATCTGATGGTGACGACATTAAGGCTATGAGAAGTTTTTCAGGAACCAAATGGTGTTGCGTTGATTTAAATGTTAAAGTTGTCGATCTGGAAGGACGTATTATCCGAATTTTTCCTGCATCTCGACACAGTCCGTTGTCAATCAGTCCTGATGGACGAGCTATTGCCTATGATGTAAAATACGATGTAATCGAGAAGGGTCGGAACGTTGGAATCAAAGGAAATCTTGTAGTAAATCGAATACTCGATGGCACTCAGCTAATATCCACCGATAGAGGTTGGGGGCCACTCCGCAATCTAATCTTTAGTCCTGATGGCAATCAGATTGCTACATCTCATGATGACCAAATAAAAATATGGGGTGCTAGTGACGGCAGTTTAGTGAGAACCATCGAGAGAGATACTTCTATTGCTTTTCCTGGGATGCATCATATAAGATTCAGTCCAGACGGTAAATTATTGGCAGTGGGTAGTTTTGGCGATAAAAGTATCGGTTTATTAGACTTAGCTAACGGATCAGCTAGGAAGCTTCCCCCTCTTAATGATAACGGAACAAACTTTATTGACTTTACTTTGGACGGAAACCAACTAATCACCAACAGTGGATATCAGGAGTTAAACTCTACAAGAATCTGGGACGTCAAGGAAGGTAAATTACTTAACACTATAACTACTCCCATAATCCGTGGTTCAGAGCTTGGTGGTGAGGTTAGATGGGTACCCGGAACCAATCTTTTGGCACAGGAAATTGGTGCTGATTACCGCTCCAAGGGCAAGGTGATTTTTTGGGATAGAACTACGCTCAAGGAAGTTTCGAGAGTCTCGACTCCTGAACTTAATGGAACAATGAATTTTACTTCAGATGGAAAAAGGATGATCCTAGGGACTCTCGCTGGATTTTCAGTTTGGCAACGTTCTTAAATAAAGGATAGCTAATATCTTTAAGTTTGAGGTTTGAGTTTTGGGTTTCTAGACTGTACACTGTTTGTATGCCTGCCCAAAGGTTAGTGTTCTGTGTCTTATATTTAGTATTTGCTGTTGTGGTACTTTTTGCATCAGTAACTCCTGTTTATGCTCAGCAACCAACCCCTACCGGATCCCCTCTTACCTCTACCAACTTTGATTACTTCAAACACGGACAGACCACCATTGAGGGTTCAATGGGACACACCATTCTTTGTTCCCTGGCCGGATTTAGTTTATACGGCCAGTGTGTGGGATATGAGTATAAAAAGGAGGACAATAAGCCACCCGCAATCAAGCCTTTGGTTTATGACCAACTTCCCAACGGTGGAGCCCTGGGGATGTTGGGCACCACCACCATGGCGCTTTATACCCCCCCTACCTCAGCTACTCTTTATCTAGCTAATCTGGGAGAGAGTATCGGCCTCTCTCCTAAATCTGCCCTGGCGCAAAACGTTGCTGGTTCAGGTGCTGGAATTATTCAACCCGTTATCCAACTCTGGCAAGTAATTAGAAATTTGGCTTACCTAGCCTTTATCCTGGTTTTTTTAAGCGTAGGATTTATGATTATGTTCCGCAGTAAGATCAATCCACAAACTGTGATCTCTGTCCAGGCAGCCCTACCAGGACTAGTGATAGGCCTCATTTTAATTACTTTTAGCTATTTTATAGCTGCCTTAATTATTGACCTAGCTTTTGTGGGGGTCCAACTATCAGCCCAAATATTTAAAACCTCTGGGCTGGCTAATAACATGGGTGACCTGGATCAATTGTCTCAAAACTCTAATATATTCCAGCTGTTTTTAAATGCTGGAGTTAATAATATTGGTACAATCTTTAACGCTACGAACACCCAGTTTACGGGCACACTGGAATCAATACATCCCGGGGCGACAACCGGACTTCCCGCGATTATAGGGGCATTGGTGGGGGGTTTAATGTTTATGCCGGCTTGGCCCTTCATAGTCGGGGGTTTTGCAGCGGGGGCATCTCTCCAGTTTTTAATCCCCATTATTGTCATTGCCGTAGTCCTTATCGCTCTTTTTGTGCAACTATTCAAGCTGGTATTTGCCTTAATTACAACATATATTCAACTATTAGTTTTTACTATGGCTGGACCGTTGTTTATTCTTTATGGCTCTATCCCCGGCCGAGGTGGGGCAATTAGTTTTTGGTTTCGAGGCTTAATGGCCAACTCCTTAATATTCCCTACTGTTTTTATGGTTTTTCTTTTTGCTGGAGCCATGCTGGGAAATGATACCAAGGTTACAGCCTCGCTTCCCTTGCTGGGAGGGCTAAACGGTAATTTCATTAAAGTATTAATTGCTTTTGGTTTAATCTTGGGTACACCAGCTATCCCGGATATCATCCGGGGATTGTTTAAGGTCCAGCTGGCTCCACAGATTATGAAAGAGGCTCTTGGTGGAGCCTCCGCTGGAATAGATGCTCTAAAGACCGGTTACGGTAAGGCTACCGCTCCAGCTGCGCATGCCCAAGAAGCTTATGAGAAAGCCAAACTGGAACACAAAGTTCACGACGTATCACCCTCAGCTGCTGCAGGTGGTAAGCTAACCGGGACAGAAGCTTTAATTATGAAGATTCCCATAATAGGGAAGCACTAGCTAGACAGAGATGTGAAGGGCTTTTTCGATCATTTTCGCAAGCACTCCTTTTATAAATTCAAAGACATTAAAAATTCTGTGAAGCCTTCTTGGTATTCTCCACCTGCCTAATTTCTTCTCTTCAAGATGATGAGCTTGATGAGCTTGGAGAAAACCGGATTCTACTGCTTGATGCAAAATAGCCTCTTTGTGATCGTGAGAGATATTAGCCCGACCTCGCTTTTTTTGATTACTTTTCTCCAAAAAGTCTATGACATTGGAGAGTAATCTTTCATTATTAGTCCAGTGACCGGGACCCAGGTATGAAAAAATGTCAATAACCTCAGGTTTAAATAAATTCTTTTCTGTAGGATCTTTTAAAACTCCGCCAGTTTCAGTCAGCTTTCGTCTGGCTCCTTCTGGCTGTTGGATCTTGCGGTAAGTCCAAAAATCAAACGGTCTCTCTCCTATGTCTGCAAAATTAACCCCACCCCAATGAACTGACCTGAAATTGATCTGAGTTACCCTTCTTTTCAGATCATCTTTTTTTATCTCCCGGTGATAACCATCTTGTCCTTGAACGGCAACCTCTTTATCCACCTTGTCGAAACTACTACCCCCGGTTTTGTATTTATCAAAGGAGTTTATTCCAAACCACTCAAACCAATCAGGTGTCCCTAAATTAACCCCATACATCAACTCCGGAAACCAGTGATCTCCATAGATGGTATACATCCACTCATTCATCCTCATGGTCCTTCTTAGTTGGAAACTTCCACCCTTAAAATCGCCGACAAATGCCCACTCCTGTTTATCGTTAATCTCAATCCAATCGTGCATCACTGCCCTGCCACTTATAAGCCAAATCCTCTCAGCGATCCTACGGGCTGCTTCAGCAGTAAGACCGCTTTTTTCTGGGTGTGCTTGCGAATATTCTGTAAGAAATCCGACAGCATTTTTTTCAAAAGCCTTTAGCTTATCTGGGGGGCTGGGTATATCTCCACGAGTCATTGAGGTTGCCCTGATATAGTCTTCAGCGTGGTCTTCATAGTACTGCAACGCCTCAATGACTAAATCCTGCTGCATCGCCCAACCGATATGTGGAGACCAGATGGTATTTTTAACGGCATCGCGGACATTATCAATGGTGTCTGCCAGCTTAAATCCCATGTATCCTGTATGTAAAGCAATTCTGGCCTTCTCCTCAGTCCTTAAGGTATTTCCCTGCTTCTTTCTTGCCTCATCTGAGCTAGAGGTTAAATTAGTAACCACTGCCTCCACCTCCCGATACAACGGGCCTAAACCCGGAGCCTCCTGACCCTCTTCGTAAGTCTCCAGCAGGTCCATAACTTTTCTCATTCTCAACAACTTACCCTCCGTACTCTTGGGCCACTCTACTTCTGTCGGACCAACCCCCATCTGGACTATAAGGGTTTCATAATCATCGTCGAATTCATCAAAAGCGCCCTGGGGAATCTTGCCCACTTCTTGGTATTTAGCGAGAAGTTTCTGTTGAGAATCCGGACTAAGCTCACTAAACTCTCTTTCATAGCTACTCATTTTCGCTCTTCTACCTCCAGCTGCAGCTTGAAGCTTCTCTTGTACTATTTTATTCACCCATGCCATCAATTCGGAAGCTATTTTAGGATCATTTAACAGACTCTGCACAGTTATGCGATGATTACGTTCATCAATCTCATCTATTGTCTGAGCATCTCCGGGTGATACGGGAAATTGTGCTGGAGATTCTGCCTGTTTTGCCTGCTCCTTCCAAATCTTCCAAGCCTCGGCCTCTTGGGTTCTAGGTTCTTGTGATGGTGGCGTCTCTGTAGCTATTAGTGGCCTTGTTACTGGTATAGAGGATTCCTGAGTAGCTACTGCTGGCTCTACACTGGGAAGTGGAGGCGTGGGTCTGATTTCAGTATTGTCTGGTCCACCTGAATTATTGCCTTCCATATATTCTCTAGTCATCATAGTCTCCTTTCAAAGTAAGTGTCAAACGATCAGACTACTACACTAAATAGTTGTTTAAAATGTTGCCTTCTATCATCAGCATCCTGGCAACTCTGACACCAACTACAGGGCCCCACCTTGGTGTTTTTCTTGCTACAGCCAGTACAATCCCCATCCCTATCACATTCCCAATCCTTTTTCTTCAAAATCTTAAGTGACAGTGAGTTATCGAACACATAAGAGAAGGCGGTTTTACTGCCAGGGATAACCGGACAACTACCGTTAAATTCTCCAAAATAATCCGCATACACCACCTCTTTAATCTCTCCACTAAACAGTACCGGGAATAAATCCTTTCCTTGTTTAATCGCCCTCTTTTTAGCTAAAAGGTCGGCGCCTTCCCTTACCATCTGGAACTGATCATCAGCTACCAACTCTTCGAATATATAACTCCAGTGAAGACCAGGGTTTAGTTGGATGGGGGTTCTTCTAATGTCTTCCAGAGAGGTAAAATCAACTTTGTTGGTGGAGTAATTGGTTAATCCTTGGGCAAATTTTAGAGTATCAACTTTATTAAGATCTAAGATTATTGCCCTATTAAACAAACTTCTGTTTTTACCTCTCCCAACAATCTCACTGACCACTACCTTTAGGTCTAAATATACCCCTGGATACTCTGGACTCATCCAGATAATTGGGCCTGGATCTTGATCGTCTCTTTCAATAACATCGCTAATAATTCTTTCTACTCCCACTAAAGCCTCCATCTCAGTCTGACCAATGTAAGAATCAGTATTAACAATTTTTTTAACCTGATCTCCAGTGACAAGCGAGATTAACTCTCCGCTTGGGGTAATCAAAAAACTATAAGGGTCAGGAATATGTTTAGTTTCTAAAGAGTACGAGGCTAACTCTTCTATAACTTGAGTTCTGGGAGTTTTAGCAAATCTCCAGGAGTCGATATATGATTGAAGTTCGGCTGTGTGTTCTACCATTTCCTGCACGGGACTCTTTTCTAGTGGTCGGTCTCCCGGCTTTACGGTTGCGGCACAGCTTCGGAGTTACACCGAATTCCCTTGGCCTTCCCCACTTTGCATTGAGTCTTATGAGGTGGCCACCACTTTCTGTACTTTACCTCTCTTTAAAATATCCGTCAACCCTCTAGTTTTTCACACAGCATAGGCACAACTGACCTATTTTGAACCCCTAGACTGCCCTTTTTTCACGCTATATGATCCTCTTGCCTATGGACTCCCATCCTGTCCCGCAAAACGTCACCTCTTTTGAGTTTCACCTGATCGGCGACATGACCATTAAACAGTTTGCCTATTTGGCCACCGGACTGGTAACGGCCTATCTTTTATTTATCTTTTTATTTCCCATTAGCCAGCTTGCAGCTATCCCTTTAATCGCTTTAACCTCTGGACTGGGAGTTGCTTTTGCCTTCTGGCCCATTGGAGACAGACCCCTGGATCATTGGGTCTTAGCTTTTTTTAGGGCAGTTTATTCTCCTACTAAGAGACTCTGGCAAACTGGATCAGCGTCTGTTGAATTGACAAGTCCTCAGTTTCAGAACAGATTAAATCTTTATCTGGGAAATGTTAACCAAACACTTCCATCCACCCCCCCATTAACCCCTCAAAAAACTACCCCCACAGCCAAAGGGCTGGAGATCTCCAGGCTATTATCAGTCTCCCAACAAAACAGTCGCCCTATCTCCCTTAAACCAACAACCCCAGCCCCACAACAACCAGTCTCCCCGACTCTAAATCAAAACGTCTCGGTGTTAATTCAACAGGTGGTTCAACAAAATCAACAACTAAAAGCACAACTAGCACAACTTCAACAAGCACCGTCTCCTTCTATTCCTCACCCCGCAATCATCACCGCCCCTATCCCTCCCTTGACCCCTCAACCTCAGGCTGCTGTCTTACCAACAGCCAGTAGACCAGTCTCGCTTAATTACAGCAACACCCAAATTAAAATTCCGCCTTTAACTGTCTCTGGTCCAAATATCATCGCCGGAACATTAACTGACCCCAGAGGGGTAGCTATTGATGGAGTGATTGTTATTATCACCAATCAAAACAATATCCCGGTTCGAGCAGTGAAAACGAGCCGTAGCGGTCAATTTACCGGAGCTACCCCGCTCCCAAACGGTGATTATATACTAACTAGTGAGAAGGACGGCTTTGTTTTTGATCCCCTAAAGGTAACTCTAAAGGGAGAGCTACTCTCTCCACTTTCAATCCAATCCAAGGAAGTGAGCCATGTCTAGCACTCAAGCCCACCTACCAATTGAGGACATCAAGGATAATTTGCTGTTTTTAAAAAACGGCTCTGTGGCAACTCTAATGGAAACCTCTGCCGTGAATTTTGGATTACTTTTTGAAACAGAACAGGTCTCAATGATCGACTCTTTTGCTGGATTATTAAATTCCTTGTCATTTCCCATCCAAATCATTATCCGCTCCCAAAGACTAGATGTTTCCTCCTATCTACAGACACTCGATAAAGCTCTATCAGCGCAAACTAACCCACTTTTGAAAGGCTTAACCAGTAACTACCGTCTATTTGTAGATAGTCTGATTAAAGAAAATGAGGTTTTGGATAAAAGATTTTATATCTGTGTGGTGGCTCACAGTTTTGAGTTGGGAGTCTTAAAACTTACCACCGTTGATCGATCTCAAAAAGCCATGACCCTTTTAAAGCCCCGAGTAGATCACTTAGCCCGCCAATTCAGACGCATTGGCTTAAAAGCTAAGGTTGTCCAAACTAGCGACTTGGTTAAATTATTTTACGATATTTATAACGGAGACGGCTATCAAAACCTCCCCGCAAAAGAAGCTCCTAAGCCTACCCCCATTGCAGTTGCTCCTGTTCAAACAGCTAAACTACAACGGATTACTCATCAAAATGTCGCTGCTTCTGCCATGGGAACGCCTGTTTTGAGAGTTGAAAACAATCAACCGCCGGTGTCTAATCCGGTAGAAGCCGTGCAAACTTCCAATCCCCATTTTGTGGTGGAGGAGCTAACGGAATAGTGAACATTCAAGATGTGATTGCCCCAACTGACATAGAGGTAGATTTCACCCACCTGAGAATCAACCAAAGTCTACACCGAAGTTTTTTTGTCTCTAACTATCCCCGCTTTGTCACTCCCAACTGGCTGGAACCCTTAATATCCTTTAATCACTCCTTAAGCATCTCCATGTTTATTTATCCTACCCAATCCAGCGGGATACTAGACGACTTGCGACGGAAGATTGCCGAGATGGAAGCTACCATTCAGACCGACCTACAAAGAGGCCGGGCAGTTGACCCTTCTGTTGAAGTAGCGCTAGAAGACGCCCGCGAGCTTCAATCTCAACTAGTGAGAGGGGCAGAGCGTTTTTTCCAATTTGGACTCTATCTTACTTTACCTTCACCTACCGAAGCAGAGCTTAATAACTCCTCTCAATTATTAAAATCAACACTGGGGTCAATCTCAATCACGGCTCACCCAACCACGCTCCAGATGGAGGATGGATTTATCTCTACACTACCAGTAGGACAAGACCAGCTTTATTTAATCCACAATATGGATACCACCTCTTTAGCAACAACTTTTCCCTTTACCTCATCTGAGCTAACTGCCTCCGAAGGGGTCATGTATGGGATTAATGAGCATAACGAATCGTTGATTATTTTTGACCGTTTCTCCCAGGAGAATGCCAATATGGTAGTTTTAGCCTCATCAGGATCCGGCAAGTCTTATATGGTTAAGTTGGAGACTCTTAGGTCGTTAATGTTTGGAACAGAGGTCATTATAATTGACCCTGAAAAAGAGTATGTTAGTCTAGCTCAAGCAGCAGGAGGAGACTATCTTAACTTCACCACCACCTCCCCTATTAAGATTAACCCCTTTGACCTACCGCAAGATATCGATTCCAACGATAACGTCTTGGGACAAAAGATTCTTTCCTTAACAGCCTTTCTAAAACTAGTTTTAGGTGAGTTGACCGCACAGGAATCGGCAGTTTTGGATAAGGCTTTAAACTCAACCTACAGGCTAAAAGGCATCACCCAGGATCCAATTACCCAAAGAGGTAACATTGCTCCACCTTTAATGGAAGACCTCTATAAAATACTGCTCGGTATGGAGGAAGCTACTGCTGCTGAGCTAGCCCTAAGACTGGAGAGATTTATCAAAGGATCACTGGCCGGAATATTCTCTGCTCCGTCCAATATTAATTTAAGCAATCAACTAACAGTATTCTCGGTCCGTGATCTCCCTGATCAACTGAGGCCCCTGGCGATGCATTTAATTCTTGACTATATCTGGACCAAAGTTAGAAGCAGTTTAAAAAAACGGGTCTTAATCGTTGATGAGGCTTGGTATCTAATGAAATATCCCGATTCAGCTAACTTTTTAGTAGAGTTGGTTAAACGAGCCAGAAAGTATTATTTAGGGGTAACTACCATCTCTCAAGATGTGGAGGATTTTTTACATCAGGATCGGGGCAAAGAGGTAATCTCTAACTCAGCCATCCAGGTTCTTCTTAAACAAGCTCCTTCGTCAATCGAAGGGATTGGCCAGGCCTTTAATTTATCCCAGGGAGAGAAAAGACTGCTTTTGGCAGCCGGGATTGGCCGGGGACTCTTCTTTGCTGGTAATACACATGTAGCCATGAGGGTGGTTGCCTCAGAGGAAGAACACAGATTGATTACCACTAATCCCCAAGAGCTAGTATAATCTTGTTAATGGCTGCCCCAACTGCTTCTTTTTTACAAGACACACAAAAGTTAGTTCAGGTTTATAATAAATATCCCCGTTTCCGTAATGTCTTCTTGGCTTTACTTAACAGCAACCGTCCTATTTTATACCGTGGCCGACCACTTAAGTCCTATGTTTTCCTGATCAACTCTTTATCTCCCAATCTGAGCGGAATTTATAAACGGAGCTATAAAAATATCACCGGCAGCTTTGGCAAGGATAATGATTTTTTCATTAAATACTACCGCAGTCCCAATGAGTTTAATAAACTGGATGATCAGATTAAAAAGGGTGGTTACTTAGGACATCTATCAGAGCCAGATAGGATAAATCTGGAGAGGATCGAGTCTATTAAAAATAGGAAGACTAAAACAGAGCAATACGAGAGGTGGGCTCCGCCACAAATCTCTTCACCACAAATCTCATCACCCACTAAAGACGCCACTAGTTTCCTTAAAATCCAATCCCGAAGACTACTGACTAACGTCGTTAACTCCGAACGGATTAGCAATACTGTAGGAGTCGTGGGGAATACTTTATTGGGGACAGCGGGTAAGATTGCTGGTGGTGGTTTGAATGTGGGTGGAGCAGCTTCCCAATTAGCCCTTTTGACTCCTTATGGACGGGCCATCGCAGTGGCTTCCAAATTAAAATATATCATTATCGGCATTGTAGTTTTATTGTTGATAGCTTTTCTACCCGGGGGTCAGGATTTATTTACTACCACCCCTTTGCTATATGATTTCTTGGATCAAACCCCATCCAGCAAAACCCCACCATCCTCCCCTACTGGTACAGGTCAGGAGATCGCTCAGTGTAAGTTTTACCGGGCTGGAGATGGAATAAACAGTGAGAAAATTTATAAAAGTCCTCTTCTTTTAAGTTATTTTAATGAGGCCTCTGGATTGTCTGGTATACCGGCTGTACTACTGGCTGCTTTTGTCAGAGTTGAATCTCCATCAACTCTAGATAAAATCGACCCAGATCTAAACAACAGTTGTCCTGAAAGTGAAACGGGAGCCTTGGGAATAATGCAGATACAGCCAGCAGGCACAACAGGACACGATAGCGAAGCTGTTAATAATGGCGCCAAATATATTGGTAAGACAGTTGATACTCTGACCAAGGAAGACTACTGTGACGCTAGAAAAAATATTCTTATTGGCACTGGATTTATTATTCATAAAATGGGCTACCTTGGCTACAAATTTAACGAGAAATGGAACCCTGAATGGACAAGCAACAAGGCAGCGCTCGGAGCGTTAGCTGAGTCATACTATGGTTGCCCCAACTATGGTGGTGCAAATCCATTAAAATGTGAAGGTCCATATCTTTATGGAGATGACCTATGGACAAGTATTCAAAGCTGTAAGATTACCACCCCAGCTCCACAACCAGTTGCCTTGCCTGAGGGCGACTTAAAAATTGCCATCAAACAACAATTTGGGATTGATTTTCAAGGTAAGAACTTCAAAGAGAATCACCTACGGTGGGCTTGGGAGATACTCTCATTAACTAAACAAAAAACTGCTAAATTTTTTGAGTTGCTAGGTCCCAATGTAATCGCTTCAACACATAGTGCCGTTAGTGAGAGAACAGGCAGAACAATATTTTTCAGCACACTACCCAATGGTTTCTTGACAAGCGGTACAGAGCAGCAATTTAAGGTGTTGTTAATTCATGAGTTAGCCCACATTATAAGAGGTGATCCTGGCAGCAGCCAGGCAGAAAATTACGATAAATTGATGTTGGACGCAATTGATGTTGACAATAATAGTTATTTAACAAAATACTCTGATAAGACTTGCTTTGGAGGTTCACAAGTGGATGAAGACTTTTCAGAGACAGTTACCTATTTTATTAACTCTGGAGTTCCTGAACAGGATTTAGGATGTGGCATAAGATCATCCTCAAATCCCATTTATGAAGGTAGCTATCCAGGTCATGCTGAATTTGTCAGAAAGTTATTTACCAAGTAATATAGATTAACCATGACCACTCTTAAACAAAAAATTTTACTGCTAATCACCGTACTCGGAGTTGCCTTGTTTTATCTCTTTCAGCAAGAACAACTTCTCTTTTTATCTTCTACCCCTCAGTCGACTGGCATAGCCGAGCAGATTCCCACTGACCGGCCAGTAGTAGTTTCCACCGTACCAGCAGGGATAAACAGAGATGAAAATATCACTATCTCCCCAACACAAACAATTGAGGTGACTTTTAATATGCCCCTGGAAAATATTGGGGAGTTTAAACATAAAATTGAACCTACCGTCGAGTACAAAGTAGGGCTGTCTAATGATAGGAAAACAGTCCAGATCTCACCAAAATCAGCCTGGAAACTGGGAACAAGCTATGCACTAACTATTTTACCTGATTCAAAATTCAATGAGAACCCCGGACAAGAATCTACCAAAAAGAAATTGGACCATGATATAAGTATCCGCTTTAAAAGCATTGAGTACCGGGGAATCTGAGAAAGTCTAGTTCAGGTTGACTGGCATAACAATATACTCCAAACCCACCTCTCCCATTGGCTTGATTGACGCTGCAGATAATGTTCCCGACAGCTCAATGATTACCTGAGTTGACCCAACGGCAGACAAGGCATCAGTCAGAAATTTAGTGTTGAACGAAATCTCAATGTCTTCACCCTCAAACTGCACCTCAAGTTCATAGCTTTGACTCCCCAACTCCTTGGCTTGTGAGGCAACAATCATTTTCCCCTCCGAACAGGATAGTTTGACAATATTTGCCTCAGTCCGGGAAAAAACTGACGCTAACTTTAAAGCTTTTAATCCCTCTGTTTTATTTAAGATAATTCTTGATTTGAAGGACTGGGGAATAATTTTCTCCCAGGCTGGATAAGACCCTTCGATTAACCTGGATGAGAGTTGGGTTGTTCCAAATGAAAATATTATCTGGTTTTGATCCTCGGAAACAGAGATTGCCACCTCATCAGCCTCTTCTTCACTCAAAAGCCTACTAATTTCCTCAAGTGTCCGTTTAGGGATTAAGGCTCTAAAGACGGCGGTATTGTCCACCGGGATACTTTGATGGGCTAACCTGTAACCATCAGTGGCCACTAGCTCTAATTTACTATCCTTAAGTTCAGTAAGAATCCCGGTTAGCACCGGCCGGCCTTCGTCAGAAGCAGCTGCAAACATCACCCTGGGTAAACTAGAGACTAGTGTTTTGGGAGACAAGCGGACAACTTCTTTACCTTGTAGGGGGATCTGTGGGAACTCTGAGGGATTTATCCCGTTCATGGAGGAGGTAAAATGAGTTGATTTAATGGTCAACACCTCAGCACTAGATTCAAAAATTAACTTCTCCCCAGATAAATTACCTACCACCTCAACCAATGTTTTAGCGGGAACAGTTACCTCACCCTCCTCTTCTATCTCGACAGTTAAAAGTTTAACCACGCCAATCTCTAAATTAGTGGCTGACAACTTGAGCTTACCTGCTTCAACGGAGAGTAATATATTTCCTAAAACTGGTAGCTGGGGCCTAACCCCGCAGGAACGGGCAACTCCCTGAAGATGATTTATTAGATCCGCTTGTAAAACAGAAAATATCACTATTCCTCCCTTTTCTGGGCAGATACAAACTGACTAATCTCCTCCTCGGTAACTTTTATTAACCGAAAATAGACCTTCCCACTTTGTACTAGGTTTTTAATGTGTTTTTCCTCTTCTGTCAAGATGTAACTACTACCAGACTTAACCTCAATAAAATCTACCCTCTCTCCATTTTTAACACCAATAAAGTCAATCGGCCAACCCAAAGGAATAATCCGATCATAGTCATATCTCAACTCGGCATAGGTTAAAAGCTCCGCCATCTTACCTTTTTGAGGATTAATCGAGCCTTGGACAGTCTGTAGTACCCGCAGTGGTAAGTTTTGGACTTGTTTATAAAGATCTATTAAATCTGTGGGTATATCTGAGGACTTAGTTCTACCATGAGATCTCCCTAAGAGATAAATAATAAAAAGTATCGCTATTCCCAGGCCAATAGATGTTAAATTAATCTCCATTTTATAAGAAGTTATCCCCAAGTCTGTTGTTGTAACTTCTCTATCTTATATTACAGTAGTAAGTATTAATAGGTGCTGTGTATATGGGGACAAATACTAAATTGTGAGATTAGAAGGTTATTTTTTGGGTGGGGAAAACATTTTTCAGCCTATTTTTAGAAGTTTTTTCTTAAACCCTAGTCAACTTTCGCCTCAACTTCGTGTGTAAAACTATCTTTTGCTTGTGGATAACTTTGGGGATAAGTCCTTAGGCCGTTGTGGATAGTTGTTGTCGCAGTTCAATTAAAACCCTTTGAATCTCTCTGTCCCGGTTAAGTTGTTCTCTAATCTTCTCCACCCCATGTAAAATTGTGGTGTGGTCTCTGCCTCCTAGTAACTCACCAATCCGTTGATAAGGAAGTTTGCACTCCTCATAAAGTAGATACATCGCTAAGTGCCTTGGTAATACAAACTCTTTTTTACGCCTCGGACCGGTAATGTCAGCCATCTTAATGCTAAAGTATTGATTAACCTCCAGAAGCACTTTTTTAAACTCAATTTTTTCACCTGTTGCCGAAATTGGTTTACCAAGTTGAGCATGGACATTGTCAATATTAATCTCTTTGTTGGTTAATTTTAAGGACTGAATAATCTGGATAAATTTACCCTCTAATTCCCGGGCATTGGTGGGCATACTTTCAGCGATGGCAGTTAAACATTCCTCAGGAACAAAGTCCCCCTTCTCTTCAGATTTAGCTCGGAGTATAGCTACTCGAGTATCAAAATCAGGAATCTGAATATCAACGGTTAGTCCACCTTGGAATCGAGAGACCAGGCGGGACTCAACTTTTTGAATCTCATTGGGGGGTCGATCAGAGGTTAAGACTATCTGTGAGTTTTTACCCTGTAACTCATTGAAGGTATGAAAAAACTCCTCCTGGGTTGAGTCCCGGCCGGAGATAAACTGAATATCATCAATTAATAAGAGGTCACAGGAGCGGTATTTGTGACGGAATTCATTAGTTCGCTTACTTTTAATACTCTCAATAAAGTCATTCATAAACTTCTCTGATGAGCAGTAAATAATTTTAGTAGTAGGGTTTTTTTGCAATAAGTCGTTGCCGATAGCGTGCATTAAATGTGTTTTGCCAACTCCGGTTCCTCCATAAATAAACAACGGATTGTAGGATATACCCGGGTTTTGGACGACTGCCTGAGCAGCAGCATAAGCCAAGTTGTTAGACAGACCCACCACAAAATTTGTCATGTTATATTTTGGATTAACTCCAACAGCCTCGGTTCTAAAAGTTGGAGCATATAACTCTAACTCCATCTCGGGCTCGTCAATTTTTAGATTATTCAGCCCCCCATCAACTTTAAGCTCGATCAATAAGTCCTCAGGAAAGACTTTTTTAATACCATCATTTAGGGTGTTGAGATACTTAGCGTTAATTTGATCCTTAATAAAAGCGCTGGGGACTCCAATCAACATTCGTCCATCCTCTTGAGAGAGAATGGTGCTTTTAGCAAACCAGGTACGGTAATGAGCCGGCCCTAGCTCCTCTTTGATATAATCAAGAACTTTTTTCCACTGGCTTTCCATAAATACTTTTGAGTGACCACTACCATAGTGTAAAAGTTATCCACATAACAAGGGGCAGAAAGTATTAACAAATATATCAATTTACAAATGACAGCTAACAGGGTAAAATGATTGCATGCCAAAAAGAACTAAGCAGCCAAAAAAGGTCAAGCGAGCTAGAAAGCACGGCTTCAGAGAGAGGATGTCCACTACCGATGGAAAAAACATCTTAAAAAGAAGACGAGCAAAAGGTCGAACCAGACTTACCCCGGTCTAAGATGCTATCTAAAGAAAAAAGGTTAAATCTCAAAAAAAGTTTTCGCTGGGTCAGAGCTGGTAGTGTTGTTGGAGATGAATTCCTGAGAATATTTTACCGTTGCGGAACCCAGCCAAGGTCATTAGTAGGAATTGCCATCTCTTCCTCTGTCTCCTCTTTGGCCACCAAAAGAAATAGAGTCAGGAGATTAACCTCTTCTGTCTTCGAGTCTTTGTATGATGAATTAAAGACCGGACTAAATGTGGTAGCTATGCCAACTAACAAGGTGCTACAATTGTCATCTAGTGAGTTAACAAACAAGGTTAAGGTTTTACTAGAGGGAAAGAATTTACTAAACAAATGAAAACAATCACTGTATTTTTACTTAATTTTTATCATCAATTTATATCTTTTGACCAAGGAGTATTAGCGGTCTTTGCTCCTGGTGGAGCTTGTAAGTACTCCCCCAGTTGCTCAGTTTATATGAGACAGATGGTTGAACAGCATGGAGTTCTCAAGGGGCTAAATTTAGGATTTAAACAATTCAGGAAGTGTCTATGAACCCAATTTCACTAATCGGTAATTTGTTTCATGAGGTCTTTTTTAGGCCGATTGTTAATATCCTGGTAATAATCTTAGAACAACTCCAACTCCTGGGTATTCCGGGTAGCCTAGGGTGGTCAGTGATACTTTTAACCTTAATCATCCGCCTGTTAGTTTGGCCCTTTATTGCCTCCCAAATCAGGAGTGCCAAAAAGATGGCTGATTTAAAGCCTCACCTGGATGTCTTAAAAGTAAAACATAAAGAGGATAAAGCAGCCATGTCAGCTGCTCAGATGGCTCTCTATAAGGAACATGGAGTTAATCCAGCCGGTGGTTGTATCCCAGCCCTAATTCAATTACCGGTATTTATTGCTTTGGCTAATGCTATCCCCATGCTTTTTGATGCCAATCAGCTACAAAAAGTTAATGATCTTTTATACTTCCCAAACCTGAAATTGATTGCCCCGCCCGACCCTCATTTTGCAGGCTTTAGCTTGGGAGATAAATTAATTGATAAAACCCCTTTTGTTGGTGAATGGTGGGTATTAATGTTGATTCCCATAATCACCATGGCGCTATCTTTTATCCAGTCTAAGATGATGTTGCCAGTAAAACCTTTGCAGGTTCGCAAAGAAGATAGCAAGGTAGCAATTAAAGAAAAAGAAGGGGTGGAAGATACCATGGGGGCGATGCAGTCCCAGATGATGTTTATGATGCCACTGATGATTGGAGTTTTTTCTTACCAGTTTCCGGTAGGACTGTCACTTTATTGGAACATCTTTACCCTGGTGGGTATTATTCAACAGTATCTTATTGCTGGCTGGGGTGGATTTGCTCCTTGGATAAAAATCATCAGAAGATAAAGGTAATCCTTGATTCTTCAGCCCTGATTCTATATACTTACTCTCCAGTGGAAGCAAAAGTTTCAGAGATCTTAGAAAATATTTTAGGACTCCTTGCCTTGGAGGGAAGTTTTGAGGTGGTTGAAGGGACTGATGAGGTGGTAGTAACCGTTGAGCCAAATGATCCGGGCAGGTTAATTGGATTTCGTGGTGAGACACTGGATGCCTTACAGCTGTTGGTTAATCAGATAGTCTCCCGGCAATCACCAGACGAGTTTAAAAGAGTAGTGGTGGATGTGGCTGGTTGGAGAAAGAATAAAGAGGCTGATTTAGAAAGAAGAGCCAAAACTTGGGCTGAGGAAGTTTTGGAGAGTAAACAATCTATGGAGCTTGAGCCGATGCCTTCCTGGCAGCGAAGAATTATCCATATGATAGTTTCAGAGATTGAGGGAGTGGAATCAGAGAGTGTTGGTGAGGGTAAAGAGAGACACTTAGAGATAAGGCCAGTTACGGAAAGCAAGAAAATTTCTAAAAAAGAAGTAACAAAAACTCCTGTAGAAGCTTAACTATAACCTAGAAGGAGTAGTTGTTTCTTGCAAAGATTTTCTTAGGGTACCATTCAATCTATTCTGGGCAAGTCCAAAGAACTTCTCATCCAAGCGCCATCGTTTTGTGCTGTAATAAAAAACTGTTAAGCCGGCAACTATCTGGGTGATCCCCGTACCAATAGTCAACAGATCATCTGGGTTTCTGAAGTGATGGAAACCATCCACAGCTGTTATGGCTCCTCCAATAAGCGCTATTGTTCTAATTAAGTTTTTGGTCCATCTTTCAGTACTTATTAACCTGAATGACTGTTCAGGTTTACCCAGATAAATCTCCCTGTCCTCTGTGACTCTTCCCGCAAATACGTATTCACCTGGATATTCTAGATCAGGTACAATATCTCCTTTTATCTCGGCCATATCTTAAGGAGGACTATATTCCAACTACTATTAATTGTCAAGGTTAAGTAAAATTACTAAATGAGTGTTTTTTTGAAGGTCTCCCAACAGACTGTTTGGCAGTTAGTCAGTAAAGTGATTACCTCTCTCTCCACCCTGTTTATTTTAGCTATTATCTCCCAAAACTATGGGGAGGTTGGGACTGGGGTTTATACTCTGGCCTTAGCTTATCTAGCCTTCTTTTATGTAGCCACTGACCTAGGTTTAAATGCTCACCTACTTCCCTATTTAGTTAACACAAATACCGCTGTCTGGCAGAAGCTTTTAGGGGGAAGGATTTTAATATCGGTAGGTTTGATGATCCTTAGTTTAATAATCTTGCCACTACTGTCATTTAACAGTCCTGACTATAAATGGAGTGTTTTAATCGGCTCCTTAACCATTGTCACTCAAGCTATATTTATTACTCTCCAGGCACTCTATCAAGCACAACAGCGCTATGACTTGACCTGCAAGGCCCTACTAATTAGTACCCCAATAACAGTAGGAATAGCATACCTGCTAGCTATTAATCAGGCGTCACTTCCCTATCTGTTTTTAGGACACGTCTTAGGTTGGCTAGTTTTTGTGTTGGTATCGGTGGGATTAATTAAAGGTATCACACCTAGAGTTACTCCCCTGTTTGATCTAAATTTTTTAACTAGCTCGCTAAAGATTGCTTGGCCGATTGCTGCCACTTTATTTTTAAACACTGTTTATTTTCGGGTTGATGTTTTTTTGATCTCCTACTTCCGTAATTTTTCAGAGGTAGGGATTTATAATTTGGCCTACAGTTTTTTTCAGACAGCTTTGGTAGTCCCCACCTTTATTATGAATAGTTATTATCCAGTGATGTTAAGATCCAAGCAAAATCTTCTTAAAGTTGCTGGGATCTTAGGATTGTTGGGGATATTAGGTTCAATTACCACCTGGTATCTCTCTCCCTATCTTATTTCACTAGTTGCCAAAGAAGGTTTTACGGGTTCCGTAGAAGCATTAAGAATATTATCCTTATCTTTTCCAGGCTTCTTCCTATCGGCGTTGTTGATGTGGGTGTTAATTGGCCGAAAACAGTATAAAACGGTGTTGTTGATTTACGCGGTTGGACTAATTGTCAACGTTATTCTAAATTATCTGTTTATTGCTAGGTATACTTATGTAGCCTCTTCCTGGATCACCGGGTTGACAGAGTACTTGATTTTAATTTTACAAATTATCATACTGATTCCACTTCTCAAACGATAAGATGAACTTCATTATTTATACCGATGGTGCGTCTCGAGGTAATCCAGGCCAGTCTGCTTGTGGAATTGTTATCCAGTCCCCTGACGGAGTTATCTGGGTTCAGGACGGTAAATATTTAGGGATTACCACTAATAATGTTGCTGAGTATCACGCTGTTTTGTGGGCCTGCCAAAGATTAATATCTGATTTTACAAAGCACCTTCCCACCAGTGTCGAGTTTCGACTAGACTCCTTGCTGTTGGCCAGTCAACTCTCAGGTAAATATAAAGTTAAAAATGCCAACCTACAGGTTTTACACCAGCAAATTAAGGAACTTGAGAAGAATCTTGGCCAAGTTACCTATAACTATACCCCGAGAGCTAATAATTTTTTGGCTGATAAGATGGCCAATATGGTACTGGATAAACAGTTATCAGCATGACAATCATCCACAGGGAATCTTTTATTTATCTGAATTTCCTCAGATCCTTCTGGTGGTTATTTTTATCATTGATGTTGATTGGGGGGCTAATTGGATCTTCGTTTGCCATAAAACAACCACTGCAAAGTTTTACTGAGGTGCAACTAGAAGCTGGGTTTGAGTTGGAGAAAATGCAAGATAATATCCTGCTGGCTGACGAGGTGGTTGGTATATTGCGGTCAAGGTCAATACAAGCTGAATTAATGATCAGCAAAGAAACTAAGGTAGTTGCTCACAAGAATGGTCCTTTGATGGTAAACCTACTGGTAGAGAGCCCTTCGCTGGAGTTAGCAAGTAAAGAGGCCACAATATTAAGTAATTATGTTGTGGCCAGATATGGATTTCAAGTGTTGGGAACAAGTAGCGGTAATAGTTCAGGAGAGATGTTTTTGATGGTGCTAATTGGAAGCGGTGCAGGTTTATTCCTAGGATTAATATTGTCGCTCCTAAAAACTTATCTGAAAAACTACTGAGCGCTTTTGTTACCGTAACGGTATCTTGTTAAATTGGGTGTTTGTAGTATCCTAACGAGAAAAGAAGGCTAATGCGCGCAACAATATTAATATGAAATCTCTTTCGCGAAACCTGCCTATAACACTTCTTGTGGGGGCTGCTGGATTCTTAGGTTCACACCTAACAGATAAATTACTATCTGAGGGTGTTCAAGTGGTGGGGGTAGATGATCTTTCTACGGGGGACCTGGATAATTTGGCGAGCTCGGCTCGGGATAATCACTTTCAATTTATTAAGCAATCTTTGCTGTTCTCACTATCACTTAATCAATTACCGAGGTTGGATTATGCGGTGTTTATCATCAATGAAACCTTGCCCCAAAAAGAGATGTTGGTAGCAGTGGAAAATTTCCTCAGAGCCATTGTCGAATTTAAGCCGAAGATATTACTAGTTTCGTCTATAAAACTTTACGAGGCCCATTATCAAACTAATTTAAAAGAGGTTGAAGGCAAGGTGGCTAAGTTTGCTGAGGATAATAAGTTGAATGCTAGGGTAGTACGCCTGTCGGCGGTGTATGGACCAAGGATGCATTTTCGGGAGGATGATCCAATTATTAAATTAGTCGACTCTCAAGCTAGGGGAGAGTTGCAAAAGGAGCTACCCTCTTTAGATTTTACTACCCGGGCACTTTATATTAGCGATGCGGTCTCTCTTTTGGAGAAATCTCTCTTTCATGGAGCGACCGCCCATAAAATTTATGATGGATGTCTGATAAATCCCCTTAAGGTCTCAGAGATAAAACAAGTTTTACTTGACCCTTTGTGGCATGAGAATACGAGTTTCTTACCCGCAGCGCTACCACCCTGGGTCACTCCTAATCTGGAAAGAACCATGAGGGAGTTGAGCTGGAGACCGGTGTATCCCCTGGCGAGATCTTTAAAAGAGACGGTTAATTATTTTACCGATCATCAGAATAAAATAAGGGAGAGCTACCAGAGTATTCCCCGGGATGTTCCGCGGATAGAGGAGCCACTAGTTGCAGAGGTTTCGCTACAACCAACCAAAAAAGACCCTCCCAGATTAGATCTAACACCGCTAACAACACCATTTAAAAAGTACACCCCAATGGTAATTGGAACAGCACTAATTATTTATGCTCTGGTGGTACCCATAGCCAACATGGTGGTGGGCTCGTTCATGGTTAGACAAAGTATTGTCAAAATTGCTGAAGATATTAACACTAGGCAGTTTGCCGACGCCTTAGTCCAGTTAGAAAAGGCTAAAGCTGAGTTTGGTGAGGTGGATAAGGCCAGGTCGTCTTACTTAGTTTTTGAGGCTTTGCGGGTAATGGGCGTTAACCTCAGTGCAATTGACGATCTGATCTCGTTTCAATCAGGAACAATTGACGTCTCTTCTTATGCTATAAACAGCTCTCAATCTTTGGCTCAAACTTGGGGAGCCTTTTCTGGAGCAGATGATAATGATGTTTTGGGAGTCACAAATACCACCCAAGCAGCAACCTCCTCACTGATTAGCTCCCTGGGTTTCTTACAGTCACTACCAAGGATACCCTTATTGGATGTTCTGGGTTTAGGGGCAAACCAGCAACAGCTAGCTAATTATTCACAGTTGGCTAATATTGGTAGGATATTGGGCTCTATCTTATCTGAGATCTCATTGTCTCAAGGATCATATCTGGTAGCTTTAATTGATAACCGAGTACTAAGACCTGGTGGTGGATTGGTTATGTCTGTTGCCAGAGTGGATATTAAATCAGGTAGAGTAGAAAAGGTAGAGGTCTTCAAGGTGGGGGATTTGGATAAGAAGCTCACTGAGGTAGTTGAACCCCCGGCTGACCTAAAAAAAGATACAGTTATTAAAAATTGGAGCTTAAAAGAGGCTATGGTGGAGGCTGATTTTACTCTTAATGCCCAAAATATACTTTGGTTCTATGAAAAACAAACAGGGGTTAAACCCCTAGGGGTGATAGCAGTAGATTTAACAACTTTAAATTCAGAGTTTAAAGGAGACCTGACCGAGGAAGAAGGATTAAGGCTTTCTTTAGAAAAGGCTGTCAATAACTTATTATATGTACCGCAAACAAATCTCATCACAATAGGGGAAAATTTACAAACTGCCACCAAAAGAGGGGGGATTAGAATGTATTTTGTTAATTCGAAGTTGCAGACTATGGTATCGTCTCTAAATTGGGACGGATCAATCAAAGAAGATGGCTGGGGTTGGGTAGAGTCAGATGTGAAATCAAGTGGAGTGTTCGGACAGATCAAAAGAGCTGCCTTAATCAGACAAAAAATAAACCCAATCGGCAAAGTAGCCACAATTGTGGAGTTAAAATACAGCAATCAGAGCCAGGAGTTTCTTTATGAGAGCCGTCTTAAGCTATATACCCCTCAGGGTTGGAAGCTGCTAGCAGCTGGTAGTAACGGTCAATCTATTAAGGGACAGGTCAGCAACTTTTCTGATTATGGTTTAGCTGGTTATTCCAGCATGGTCCAGCTTTTACCCAAAGAGCAAAAAACCATTGTGTTGGAGTTTGAAAAAACTGGCCAGTTGGTAGGGGAGTTTGATCATATTTTGAGAGTATTTAAACAGCCAGGAATCTTAACCTATCCGCTAACAGTAATAGTTAGCTATCCTGCTGAGATGACAGTTATTAAAATGGGGGAGGGAAGTAGCAAAGAGGGGAGTGTTATAAAATGGGACACAGACTTAGATCAAGATAAGCAGTTTGTGATAACTTTCAAAGTCTCTCCCTAATAAGTATTTGCCTTGGATCAGTAAAATGTGGTAAATTACACAGGTTATGCAAGCAATCCCTTTAAAAGCCCAAGAGAGAACAGTGTTGGGAAAGGCTGTTAAAAATTTAAGAAAAGCTGGGTTAATTCCGGGTCATGTTTATGGAAACAAGACCGAAATAGAACACGTCTCAGTTAACGCCAGAGACTTCCTCAAAGTTTTAGATAACGCTGGGGAAACCACCCTGGTTGATTTAAAAATTGGCGAGGAAAGGGTTAAGCATGTTTTAATCCGCGGGGTGCAAACAGATGCCGTTAAAGGACTCCCACTTCATATTGATTTTTACGAAGTAAATTTGAAAGAGAAGGTGACTGTTCCAGTACCAATTATTTTACAGGGCGTAGTTGAGGAGATCGAGTTAGTCAAAACCGGTGAGGCAGTGGTTATTCAATCATTGTCTGAGGTTCAAGTTGAGGCTTTGCCAACTGAGATTCCCGAGAATTTAATAGTCAATGTTTTATCTTTAAGGGTGATTGGGGATGCCATTCATGTTTCTGAGTTACAGGTGCCAGAGGGAGTCACTATTTTAGCTGAACCGGAGGAGGTGGTGGTAAAATTAGATACTGCTATCACTGAGGAGATGAAAAGATTGATGGAGGAGCAAGCAGCTGAGGCAGCAGCAGCTCAAGAAGCTGCGGTAACTGAAGAGGGAGCTACAGCTGAAGGTGAGGTTCCAGCTGAAGGAGAGGTAGTAAAAGAGGGTGAAGAATCAACTGGCTCAACACCCCCGGAAGTAAAAGAAGAGCTCACCAACGAGCAAAAGCAACCTCTCTAACGGGAAAATTTAGACGCATATTATTTTTTATCATTGTTGACAAGGCTAGCTGTTTAGCGCACTATCAGAATATGGATGGAGAAACTCCGAAAGGATATGCTGGTGGGACAGTAGAGAGCTTAAGGGAAAAATCTCAGTCGGTTCAACCGGTTAAAGATGAGGCATTCCCTGCCGGTGATACAAGAGATAATCCAATAAGTAGTTTCCTCAAGCAACTCAACCCATTCTCAAAGCGTCAAAAAATTGACCAACCCTAGCGATCTGTACAGTTAAAACTGACTGACCTTCGTTTACTAAAGCAAGTGACTGAATATATTCAGCAGAAATCTCCATAAAGGGTTTATTGAGATCAGTAATATCGCCGTTTTTGACCATCTCCAGAGTAGTCCTGCAAAATATAAAGTATCTCGCTGTTTGTTGAGGGGTAGCTGTTGGGTGATTATTCCAAACTATTCCGCTGTGCCTCCCAATCATGGCATCCAATAACCAGCGGATACCAAATTCAATATGCCTGTGATCCTCCGAAGATAGTGAGGAGGGTCTATTATCAAGAATATACCCAAATAGCAGCTAAATCTAACAACTCCAACTTTTCCTCAGGTCTCATTATTGTCGAGTGTAATATCAAACCAAAGAGATGTCAATCTTAAAAAGTCTTTAAATAATTACTAAGGTTCTTTGTAGGAGTCGGGTTGTTGGCTGTGGTAGGCAATAAGATTGTCTTTTAATGATGTCTTGAGGTCAGAGTAATATCTCGCCATTCTGTTTAAACTGCTTCCAGTGAGTCTTTCCATCTCTGCGACAATCAGAGCTCCCATGCCTGAAGCAAAGAATACTCCCATTGAAGGCGAGATCACCTCTCTCGTTCCAGGAAAGCTTAGGATTGATGTAATCATAGCAACACCGCTTATTATTGCGAACCCACCTACTCCGTATAAGGACTTTAACCGTTTATTATATTTATTTTGCAGATGTGCCAACTCTCGCTTGGCAGCAACTGTTTCGGTGACTAAGATATCTGCATAAAGCCCGGCAAACTCGGGGTGTTCTGGCAACCTTGCTTCTAAATCAAGACGGGTGCTGTTTATCTCAGAGAAGGGCAAAGAAGGGGGATTGCTATTTAGGGTACCGGTAATCCAACCATCAAGGATAACTAGTTGTTGTTTGTCGCGAAGTTGGGTTCCCTGCTCTTCTCTTAAAAGGTAGACGTAGGGGTTAATTTGATCCGGAGATAATGAGGAAACCAGTTCTATCTGAGCTACTTGCTTTTTTGGTGCAGGAGCTATAAGCCTCCTCTTACTAAAGAATCCTACTTCCAGGACATCTTTATAGAGTCGGTTAAATTCTGAGGTTGGTGGTAGTTCGGCCAGCATGGCTAACTATTATAGGTTGTAAAATAAGCTTAGTCAAGAGCTTTTGGCCAGGAGGAGGTGATGGATTCACTCTTGCCTACTTTTTGCCAGAGCTCCGTTGTAGTAAAGGGCATGAATGGGTAAAGTAGTTTTAGGGATGATTCAAAGACATATTCTAGACAGGGCTGGGCATCGGCACGTCTTTTTTTAGACCACTCAATATAACTATCAGCAAATTTATGCCAGATAAAGTCATACAGCTCTTCGGTGGCTAGATGCAGCTGGTAGCTCTCAAGATAGTTACTGACCTGATCAATCACCCTGTTTAAATGCTGAATTATCTCAGTATCATTTGGATGGGAAAAATCTGATTCGGTTCCAGATTCAAGTGGCTTTAATTCATAGATAAAGCGGTAGACATTTTTTAACTTGGTAGAGAAATTTCTAAAGTTTTTACAACGTTCGTCCATAGTCTGTCTGCTTGCTCTACCATCCCTGCCGGGAGCGGAGTAAGTATAAAGCGCCATCCTAGTAGCATCTGTGCCCCAGGTCTCCCTCAGTTCATTGGGGTTAATTCCATTCCCTAACGATTTAGAGAATCTCCTACCTTGTAAGTCTCTGATCATGCCATGGAAAAACATGTTTTTAAAAGGAATCTGGTCTGTATGCCAGACTCCCAGAATGATCATTCTGGCGATCCACAGGTATTTAATATCCCCGCCAGTAATCTCAAAGTCCCAAGGATAAAATTTCTCTAAATCTTTGCTTTGTTCTGGCCAACCCAAAGTTGCCAGTGGCCACAGACCAGAGGAGAACCAGGTATCTAAGACCTGTTCATCTTGAATCCAGTGTTTTTCAGAGCAAGATTGGCAGGTTTTGCTTGGCTCTTCCAAAGAGATAATCATGTCCTGGTCTTTACCCACCAGGTGATTAGGGTTACATCTCTGACAGTACCAGACTGGGATGCGGTGTCCCCACCAGAGATTTCGTGAGATTGACCAATCATGGATATTCTCCATCCAGTTGGTGATATCGGCTAAAAATGTTTGTGGCATAAAGTTAATCTGAGATATTTTTCCCAAAGCTTTCTTGGCCAGGGGTTGCATCTGGACATACCACTCTTCAGAGATTAACGGTTCAACGACCGTATTACATCTCTCACAGATTGGTACCGAGTGAGTATAGTCCTCAATTTTTTCTAAGGCACCTAACTCTTCTAGGAGCTGGGCGGTTTTACCTCTAGCCTCCACCACCTTCAATCCTTCCAGTTCAGAGGCCAGACTGGTCATCCGACCAGACTTATCAATTGCATGAAGAATCGGCAGACTATGATCTTTGCCAATCTGGTAATCTAAAAGGTCGTGACCCGGGGTAATCTTTAAGGCCCCGCTACCAAAATCCTTTTCCACCCGTTCATCTTCGATAATTTTTAACATAAGCGCGTTCTCCTTTGACCCGAGAGGGTTAAGGGCACTTTTTCCAATATATTTTCTATACTTTGGATGATTTGGATAAATAGCGATAGCTACATCAGCATAAATAGTCTCTGGTCGGGCTGTAGCAACGATAATGCACTCGTCGTTTTCACTAGGAATTTTATATTTAACAAAATATAACTTTTCTTTTTTCTCTTCATACTCCATCTCGACATCCTCAATGGCGGTACCACATTTGGGACACCAGGAGACGATGTAGGCACCTTTATAGAGAATATCTTTTTCCCAAAACCTTTTGAATTGTTCTAAAACTGCCTTTTGTGCCTTTGGATCTAAGGTAAAAACCTCCTTTTCCCAATCTGCCGAGAGCCCAAAGACACTCCAGGTAGAGTGAAAGGATTGATAAACCTGATCTTTAAATTGCCAGGCTCTTTTTAACCACTCCTCCCGCCCAATCTTGTTCTTGTTTACCCCCTCTTTCTCCAGGAGTTTATTTAAGGTTCCCTCAAATTGGATGCCGGCGTGATCAACGCCAGGTAAAAGCAGGACCTCAAAGCCCTGCATTCTTTTAAATCTGGCCAGGGCGTCCATGATTACGTGTTGCATGGCGTGGCCCAAATGCAGCTCACCGGTTAAATTTGGTGGGGGCATTAAGATAGAATAAGTCTTTTGATTCATAGTCAGAAAAGTATAGAGCCCAAGAGCAGTTAAATCAAGCTAGGGACAGATTAGGATTGGCTTGTAGTATTAGAGGGTCAACAGGGTGATTGTGGAAGAGGGCATAGGTGGCGGTGGTGACAGCGTTGTCAGTACAAAGGAGTGGTTCTGGTGTGAAAACTCGGCCTATAAAAGAACGTGTGACCGATTCGCGAAGCCTTTGGTTAGACGCTACGCCCCCAGCTAACATAACGTGTTCAATATTATTATCAAGGGCTGCTGTGGTAGTCTTTTTTATTAAAACATCAATGATGGCCTGCTCTATTGAGGCAGCCAGATCAGGTTTTTGTAGCTCATCTATATGAGTGATAATATTGGCCACAGCTGTCTTTAAACCAGAGAAGGAAAAATCATAGTCTTTAGAGTTCCACATCGGTCGCGGTAAATTAAAGGCCTGTGGGTTGCCCTTTTGGGCTAGTCTGGCTAAGTTTGGCCCGCCTGAAGGTAGTCCTAAGAGCCGGGCACACTTATCAAAGCACTCCCCAGCAGCATCATCCCGGGTACCTCCTAGATAATCGTAGTTGTCATGATCCTTCATTAAGATAATATCGGTGTGCCCCCCGGAAACCAATAGACCAATCACAGGAAAGGTGGGGGTATCTAAAACCCAGTTGGCATAAAAATGAGCCAGGAGATGATTGACTGGAATGAGAGGTTTTCTCCACAGCAGAGAGAGTGTTTTAGCCGTCTCAACTCCCACCAGAAGTGAGCCAATCAATCCGGGACCTGCCGTGACTGCTATGGCATCAATATCTTCTGGATTACACTTAGACTGTAGGAGTGCTTCTTGAATGACTGGAATAATCATCTTTTGTTGCTCCCGGGCAGCGGTTTCCGGTAGAATTCCTCCATATTTTATATGTAAATCTTGTGATGAAGAGATGATATTGGATAGAATTTGTATTCGTTTATTATCATTTGATACTATAGCAGCAGCCGTTTCATCACAGGAGGTTTCTATTCCTAATATTGTCATGTCCTTATTTTAACACTTTTTCAGCTTGATCTTCCTCCTATTATAAGCTAGGGTAAATAGATACCTTTATATATGTCACAGATGGTGCCCAGATACCGCTGTTTTTCTTTGGGGGACTTTAAAGAGTTTGAAAAGTGTGTCTTCTCATTTTTGGTTAAACATCATCTAGAAAAGAAATATCAGTTGGCTGAGGGTTCAGAAAATCAGGCTCTGGGATCATTATTGGATCTGTCTATTAAAAAAATCCACGGTAATCAGCTTTACAATCAACCGATCGAGGTATTGCTGGGGGTAGTCAAGGCCTCTGAGATGGAGATGAGGCAGAAATCTAAAAATGGAAAGGATTCCTATTATGGATCTCAAATCCCTTTTTTGAACGAAGAATTGGTTGATAAAGCCAAAAAGATCTTAAGGGATTATTATCAAGCCATCGATGGAAAATTTCAGAAATCATTATCCCGGGATCGTTTTTGGGATCGTGAAATAGCGGCAACCGATGGAAACCTCTTAAAGCTTTGGGGTGGACCAGATACCATTGAGGAGGGTAAAGATACAACCCCTGAGGTCATAGATTACAAATATTTTGAGGACAACGAGAAGGGTAAGGATTATTTAGATTGGGATTTAATGCCAAAGCTCTATGTTTTATTAACGGCGGTGGAGTTGCAAAATCAAGGTTACCAAAAAGTTAGATTTAAGATTAGGTGCTGGCAAGATCCAACAGATGATTCTTTATTTGAGGAGTTTGACTTATCGACTGTGGCGAATTTCGAGGAGTTCTTTAGGGAAAAAATGGAGAGGATTTTAAGAACAGAGGATATTACTTTTTGTGAGAAGGCCTACTGCCGGGTTTGTCAATCTGATCTGAGAAAACAGTGGGAAGTTTTGTGTCGGTCAAAAAGTTGGCTAAGTAGCCTCTAAAGTTTCAGCCCGGTCTTGTGGTCCGTTTATCAAATATGGGTATCGTGAGCCTGTTTTTTGGCGGATGTGAATTAGGGTTTCTCCTGCCAGCCCAAACTCAATTTTTAGCGAGCGAGCCAAAGAGCAGAAGTTATCAGCTAGGAAGATATTGGGGTTGTTCGGATCTGGGTTAAGTATTTGATAGATAGATCTTCTAACTTGAAGCGGTGGAGCCGATAAGTCAGGCAGATTGCCATTAAGATGGATCCATAGATTTTCAAGAGCAAACTCACTATTTTCCGGTTCGATTACATAGTGAATTGTAGCCCTTGGTGGTCGGTTTTTATCTCCTGTCAGAATAATATTCCAAACTTCTTTATCTGGTCGAAGCTCTCTTGATTGAGGATGGACTTGTGGCGAATCTGTAAAAACCCTGGCAGCCCAAAATCTACGGTCACCTTCTAGGAGCATATCTTTAGTGGTAACTCTTTATGGGCTACTTGTCAATTAATTTGACCAAACTTATCCTGTAGTGTATAATTTGCCTGTATGAGATTGCCGGAACAGTTAAGAAGAGAGTACCTTCAGGCAGTAAAACCCTTGGCTTTTGAAGCACGAGGTCTTAATAGGATACTTAAAAAGTCTGAGGATCCATTTCTTAAAGCTAATATACTTGCCTTGCGCGGATTTTTATTTGATAGGCGTGATATTCCTTTGAATTCTCTGGAAAGGACACTTTTACAAGCTGAGGCTACTGATCTGGAAAAAGCGCAAAGAATTAATCAAGATCCTGAACAAAAAAGGGTGGACATAGGTAGGTTTCAACAATTAACAAGAGAGATTATTGACCTTTGCCACATTGGAAAAGGCGTTGCCTTGGCAATCCGACGAGATAATTATCTTGCAGATAACAGCGCTTATTTAATAAAAGCCCGCCCAAAGGCTAGGACGGCTCGTCGGGCTTTGGCAATGACTCGATCTAGAGAGGGTAATTTAGCGTCCCAGGGGAGGGAATTATTTCGGGTGGCTGTAAATGAGTTAATACGTTATGGTAATGAGGAGAGAGCGAATAGAAGTATTCAGGCAGAGAGTATTCCGCAACTAGCAGCGTTAATAGATCCTGGTAGGGTGGTTCAGCAAGATATTGTTAGTCGTACTTTGGCTACAGGTCAACCCAACTCTCCCTCTCTACCACATCATGATTTAGGAAGTCTTTATATTTATCGAAGGCCAACGGTGGTAAATAGACTGCACCCAGATATTGTGGCAGAGTCTGTTTTAACTTGGCCCAAAGATCCAGCAAACGAACGTGTGGCTATAGCTGTAGCACAGTTACTCCCACAATCTGTGATCTTAAATCACAGAGATGCCCCATTGGGACTTAAAGATCCTGAAGAAGTGGCTAGAGGGGTTGTTAAGTTGACCCAGCTAGTATTGGCTTATTCTCAGGGTGAACTGATGCCTCCAGGGGTCGTACAACTTGGTAGACGAAACCAGGATCAACGCTCGCATCTAGCAGCATTTTTGAAGTACCAACTTGCAGGATGTGTGACCACAGAGATGCTTGTGCCTAATCGTAACGAGGATCAGATTCGTAGAACCCACCAAGCCTTGTCTGGTGAGGTCAGACAGCTAGTTGAGTGGATAATAGTTGATAGAGATAGGAGTGGCGCCAGGTTTATGGTTAAGCAAGCCATTGAAGACGGTTTGGAGCATGATGTATTAATTGTAATGCTGACTTCTCGTTTGAGCACAAAACTATTCAGTGAACTAGATTTTCCGGCAATTGACCTGGTTGGTCCCGAGCGGTTTGCGGAGCTACTCAGAAATTCAGTTTTTGTGCCAAGGGCTGACCGTCCAGAAAGGATAGGCTCATTGGTTTCGATTCTTTGTCAACGATCAGATGCGGGTGCAATAGATATTGAAAGGATTTTTACAGAACTTAACAATTTGAAATATGGAGATGAAGTTATCAGACGGTTAGTAGAAGATTCGGATGATGATTGTTGGGAGGGTTTATATCAACTGCTTAGTACCACCTCTTATTTTTCAGAGGCCAGAAGAGAGCTTTATGACCTGATTAGACTAGGGAGAGAGTAAACCAGTGATAATGCCAGATCGCCGAGAAAATTACCTTCCGGTTCCGATAAGTCGCAGTGGTTTAATTAGACATCCCGACAGTCAGGCAGACTATACTCCTTTGCAGCGACAACATATTGAACAAATAACCCAACAATATCTAAAGAGACACAAGTTACCTGTTAGTTATCAATATTTTACACAAGTTTTACCAACAATAAGAACGCTTATTGAGCAAGGATTAGCTCAGATAAAAGGGTCATTAGAGCTGGCTCCAGCTGATGATATAAAAAGGGCTTTTAGTGTTGCTGAATCAATCCGGCAAAATACGATAAGAGATGCTCGGGAATTGATTACTGAGGGCAGTTATTCTGACTCCTATTACGGCGGATTAGCTTTACCAACTAAACTCTATAGGACATCAAGAGCGGAAATTCTCTCTCAAAGACTACCTTTTAATGCTGATCTTACCAAGAGCAGGGGTTTAGTTGAGGTAGGATTGGCTAGGAAGCCGGTTTATCAGAAATTATTGAAGTTTGCCCGGGCAGTTGTTGCAGAAAGAATTCCTGGGGCGGATAAGGTCGAATTGGATGTAAATCAAGAGGTAGGATTGGTAAGAAATTTAGTTTTTAGCTGGATAACAACAGGCGAACCGCAGGTCTTATTAGAGGTCGAGGACTTTATTCATGGGAAACAAGATTTCATCAAGCAAATAGCCGTAAGTGAATCTTTGGCTCTTGAGCAATTAGCCCAAGCCACAAAAATTACTGAACCTTTGGCAATAAATTATCTTAAAGATTTAGCTTGCCAAATTGGAGAGATGTTGGGTCAATTACCAAACGATGACTTAAGCTCTTTGAGCTTTGATCTAATTGACCAGGCTTTTCGATCATTAAAAGCTAATTTTGCAATCGTGGATCCATTTTACAAACTCAATATTTTGTCGGAAGATCCTCTGTCTAATGGTAAGACAATTTGGGGTGACTCACTCTCTAGGGTTATTGTTGTTGACGGACAAAAGTACCGTATACCTCATCCACAAACCTTAAAGATTCTGGCGTATCAATATAGGTCTACTAATCGACCAAGGTACGAGGAGATCAGAGAGGCTTTAATAAGTGCGGAAACTTTGTTTAATAGGAAGGCAGACTTATCTACAGGTAAAGAATCAGATGAAAAAATTGCCAGACAAAGACTCCGTGTTGACCAAGTCGACTCAGAGCTAAGAGAGTTGTATCAACTTCTTGATGAGGGAAAGGTTCCTGATAGTCTACGGTATACTCATTTTGACATTGAGAGATTAGCAAGACAACAGAGAGTAACAATGTCTGGCGAGGCGGATTTTTTTCACCGAACACGTCGTTCAATTTCTTGGCTTAGGAGGTGTGCAGTAGGGGTTATAAAGCGTGCATACAATACCACTTGGGCTGATGGGACTGACGCTCGCCAGGTTGTTATGATGCAAAAAGGGACAAGACGTGAAATTGAAAAGGTTCATGATTTTATCCGAGAGCGAGTTATCGGTCGCATTAGGTCATTGGAATATCTGCAAATTATCCGAGATCCTGAATTATATCGACAATATGAAAGTACTCCGAGATATCCAATGTCGGAACAGTTTCCGGCAGCTATTGAGACAACAATTATAGACATACTTAAAATCCAGAGTGACGTATGGAGACAAGATGCAAGGGATCGTTTTGGTATAAATAGTGACGCTAAAAGTTTGTCTCGGTGGCGGCAGATTATCAAGATACAACACAGGTCGGTAACTGATGATTTATATGAATTAGTAAAAAAACATTTGGGAACAGGTCGTTTAGCTGAAATACTAGAGGATACCCCTGTAGAAGATCTGTTAACAATGATAGATCATCCAGATATTAATCGGGTGATTCAAGGTCACTATACTCAGATAGGAAGTAAAGTTTCTCATTTAATTAAGGCCGAAAGGATGCTGGATGAAGGAAAGCTGCCAAGCGGATTATTTGCTGTAGAGCCATTAACTAAAGATAGGCAAGCTATGTATAGAAGAAGTAGGATCAACAGCGCTGCCCATACATGGCTCATCGGATCAAGTAGGGATGATTATGGTGAAGTCCAGGATGATAACAAGACGACAGAACAGTCTGGTAGTTCTTTGGCGTTTGATCCTACACAGCCAGCGGCTCGTCTTAGATCTGCTGTAAGGGTGTTAGCGTTATTGCCAGATCCAAACAAGTTGCCAGGCGTTAATATTGGATTAAGTGAAATTGCAAATCTTCAAGATGAGTTGACTTATAGACTGCGTTACAACACTTCTCAGGAGTTAGCCTTAGCCAGTACAGCTGATGTGGTGAGGTCTAGAATTTTGGAAGATGTGCCAAAAAGATCGATGAATGAAGTTGAAGGAACGATAGAGGCGCTACTAGATGCTGGATTTTTACGTCAGGTCAGGATTAACACATATTCGTTGGGTCGTTTATTTTCGATTGAATCAGAGATGCAGTCATGGTTTGCGTTGCAAGAGAGATTATTACAAGCCCAGACAAGAACAGCTCATTTTATTGCAAAACACCCAATTATAGATGCGGTTACTAGCGCAAAAGAGAGAGTCAGTAAAGAGAGAAAACAACTTGGCTTGTGGGAGGAGGCTCAAAGATTGAGTTTAAGTAGTCCACTAGATAGGTTAATCAGAGCCGGATTAGTAATTAAAGTATCAAATTAACTCAACCTCAGCTAGGGTGTTGTGTCTGTGAAAGTCATGATCAGGGATTGATTCAAATAGTTTAACTGAGGAGACCTTGATTGGCATAAATTGCTTATCTTGCATCAGTGCCTGAAGTTTAGCCTCAGTATGAGTGTCAATCTGTAGGTCGTTGGTTTTAGCGATGGCGATATGTGGTACAAACCTTCTCTCATCAACCTCAATATTAAGCTTGAATAGTTCATCCCTGACCCGTTCCGTTAAAAGGATGATTTTATCAACCTCACCTTTAACTCCTAGCCAGATAGTGTGTGGATAATGAAGATTGGGAAACCCGTCTAAATAAGCTGGAGTAATCTCAAAAGGTGGTAGATTATCAGTGGCTTTGCTGATGAGTTTAATTAGGCCAGGCCTTAAGCCATCTGCTTGCTCACCAATAAAAGAGATAGTTAGGTGAAGCTTGTTTGGGTCAGTTAGTCTTAAGTGGGGAAGTAGTTGTTTTAGTTGTTGCTGGACACTCTCAATCTCTTGTCTTGATTCAGCAGGGAGGTCTAAAGCTATGAAAAATCTCATAATGTTTACATCTATAGTATAATCCCCATATGACGGAAATGGGAGAGTGGGATAGTGCACGTAGAGGGAATGTCTTATATGCGGAGGGGGTGGTTCATTTGGAGGATGGACTTATTGAGAGAGCTAGAGTGTCTTTTGTCGAGGCATATAAAGTAATAAAAACTAGCCCAGTCAACGACTCTTTTCTAGGTGATGTCTACCGGAAGTTAGCAATAGTAGAAGAGTTAGATGGGCATCCTTTGACAGCTGATATTTTAAATAGACAAGCTAATAAGTTACTGTGTGCCCACTAAATATACCGCTTGCCAGGGTTTATAGTTGGAGTAAAAAGTCTCATCAATCATCTTTGCACCGCTTTTGGTAACAGTCCTTTTAAATGATACCTGAGCTCCCCAGGCAGCCCAATCTATCTGTTTAATTGTACCTTTGGGTAGAGATGGATCCTCTTGTCTTAACTCTGGGGGTGGAGGGGTTTGATTTACAACAGTCGGTTTAGTTAGTTCCACGCTCCTCCCATCAAAAGTACCATATAAATCAACGTACAAAGAGTATCCAGATGAGCGAGCTTGGATTAGAATATGTTTTCCGGTATCATTTTTGAACTTAAAATCCACCGTGGGATAAAAAATTGTGGCGTCGATACCTGGAGGAGAGTCTTGTTCATAGTAACCCACTCGGTAAGCATGAGCGGTGCGATTAAGGATTGGTAATCCGGCATTTAAAACTGCCCGGAATAGGGTA
>Ga0155910_106_pt1 | contig 12257 bp, 15 predicted proteins | sample RifCSPlowO2_01_FD_107564 | JGI IMG/M metagenome (GOLD analysis project Ga0155910, IMG submission 107564) | Candidatus Daviesbacteria bacterium RIFCSPLOWO2_01_FULL_40_24
TTTGTGGATCCAAGTCTCCGGTCGGCTCATCTGCTAGTAAAATCTCTGGTTTACCAATTATGGCCCGGGCAATAGCGGTGCGTTGAGCCTCACCCCCAGAGAGTTGAACCGGAAAAAGATTTCTTCGATTCCAGATATCAAACATCTTTAAGGTTTTTTCGACATCTTTTTCAATATCTTTATCCTCCACCCCCCTAACTTCCAAGCTTAAAGCTACATTCTCATAGACAGTCCGGTCATCAAGTAGCTTAAAATCCTGAAAGACAAATCCCACTCTTTTCCGGTATTGAGGTAACTGTGAGTCCTCGATCTTGCTAATATCAATCTTATCTACGGTGACCTTACCAGAGCTTGGCAGGTACTCTCTGGCTAAAAGCCTGAGCAGCGTTGATTTACCAGCCCCGGATGGGCCAACTAAAAATACGAACTCACCTTTTTGGATCTCAAGACTAATATCTTCTAGAGCGGTTATTGACGAGGAAAATTTTTTTGAAACGTGTTCGAATACAATCATAGAACATACTGGTTATTCTTTTACTTCAACCATGCCAACATCCATTAACCAACCTTCTTTGACGGCTTTTTGAGTCTCACCATAGACCACAATCTTCTTGCCTTCGTATTCGGAAAGATCAACCACAGAAGATGTTAAGGCAACTGGTACAGCTCCGGCTCTGACTAAAACATGGGTTCCTTCAACATACTCGTCGGTTTTCTTAGGAGCAGACTTCTTTTGCAGTGTTCCTTCGGCGAAGTCCCGGAAAGTTCGTTTATCAGTTCCAGCATTTTTGGGGATTTCGATTGACCCACCGTTATTACTGCTGGTTGAAGTTTTTCGGTTGGGAGCGGTTGAAGAAAGGAAGTAGCCTACACCAACACCCAAGATCACCGATGAGACTAGAATAATCAGAAAAATTCTGTTTAGTGGGGTACTGGAAAATCTGTTGAGTAGGGCATTACTTTGGATAATCACAATATAACCATTTTAACCAAACAATGACTAGTTTGTCCAGAGTTTAATGAGGTAGCGTTCGTACCTCTGCCTCAATAAAGGGTTGCAGGTTGCCATCTAAAACTCCTTGGGCATCAGACGTCTCAATATTGGTTCTTAAATCTTTTACCATCTTGTAAGGATGTAGTACATAGGATCTAATTTGACTACCCCAAGAAGCCTGGGTTTTCTCTCCTTTTAATTCTTTTAGATTCTGCTCGCCCTGAGCTTGTTGCAGGGACCAAATCTTCGCTCTCAGAAGCTTTAAAGCATTCTCTCTATTTTGTAGCTGTGATCTCTCTGTTTGACAGGTCACCACAATTCCTGTAGGAAGATGTTTTAATCTAACAGCAGTATTGACCTTATTAACATTTTGTCCTCCAGCTCCACCAGATCTAAAAGCCTCAAACTCTATATCTGCTTCCAGGATATTTACCTCACTGTTATCATCAATAACTGGCAGAACTTCTATCAAAACAAAAGAGGTCTGCCTTAGGTTATCAGCATTAAAAGGGGATTGTCGGACCAACCGATGTGTACCATACTCTCCTTTTAATAGACCAAAGGCATAAGGGGCATGGACGATCATGCTGACAGATTTATAACCCGCCTCATCGCCCATCGTTTCATCGGTAATCTCTATCTCAAAGCCAACTTTTTCAAAATATCTTTGGTACATCCTAAGCAGCATTGAGGCCCAGTCCATAGCTTCGACCCCCCCAGCTCCGGCATGAATTGAGATGATTGCCTCTGATTCATCGTGAGGGCCTGATAAGAATAGTTTTAGTTCCATACTATCAAGTAAGATTGTTAAGTCTCTGGCCTCTTGCTCCAAATCCTGTTGCATCTCTGGCTCATAAACCATATCTAGGGCATTTGCGACTCGGGATTCTAGCCTTATGAGGCTCTCTAAAAGTTTCTGTTTTTCAGATAATTGTCTTGAAACTAATTGAGCTTGTGTGGAGTTATCCCAAAACCCTTCTGTGCTCATTTGAATTTCTAGTTCACCAATCTCTGCCTTAATTTTCTCACGATCAAATTGCTCTGAGATCTTCCCAAAGCGTTCTTGTAAATCCATTAATGTACTCTTTAGCTCCTCCATATATATTGGAATTATATCTGTTGTGGGGTTTGTTGACTACTTACAGAACTTATGGTTTGATGAATACAGAGAAGGAGGTGATAATTTAATAATGAATAATAAAACACTTCATATGGTGGCCTTTACTCTGGTTGTGGTTGGAGCCCTAAATTGGGGATTAGTAGCCTTGCTCAGTTTTAACGTAGTAGAGCTGTTATTAGGCGCAGGAGATTTAGCTAAGATAGTCTATATCTTAATTGGAGCTTCAGCGGTGTATGTATTTTTAACCCACAAGAGCGACTGTAAAACCTGTAAATAAAAACAGCAGATTTGTGGTGTAGTAATTATCAATCCCTCACTGTTTGGTGAGGGATTTTTGTTACAATAAAGGGATGATTTTACATATTGATAGCAGTGATCAAAAAAAAGTAATTGTTAGTTTAACTAAAGAGGGTGAGGTAGTAAGAACTCTGGAGGGAGAGCATCAATATGGGTCACAGATATTATTACCGTTGATTATGGAAATTTTGGCTTCACAAGGTGTTTCCTGGGAGGCTCTGACAGCTGTTAAGGTAGAGGAGGGACCGGGATCATACACAGGGTTAAGAGTTGGAGCCGCAGTAGCGCAGTCATTAGGATATACTTTAAACATTCCGGTCAATAACCAGGTGAACCAACCAGTGAGATTAAAGTATAGTTAAAGAGTTTGCTATACTCAAATTATGAAGTTACTCCATTTATTTATCCCTCATTCTACAACCCATCAACGTGCACCTCTTCTGCACTGGCATTTTTTATTGATTTATCTGCTGCTGTTTATTCTTTTAAGAGTTGGCTTTGATGTGGTCAGCATGTTTAAGCCGGGTATTTTAGGCGTTAATTCAAATATTACTGTTGAAAAGATTATTGCCGAGACTAATCAAGAAAGACAAAAATTGGGTTTGGGTTCCCTCTCCATGAATACCTCTCTAAATGCTGCAGCTCAGGCAAAGGCTCAGAATATGTTTGAAGAAAATTATTGGGCTCATTTTTCTCCAAGCGGAAAAGATCCATGGGGGTTTATTTTATCGAGTGGATATAAATTTGCTTATGCTGGAGAGAATTTAGCTAGAAATTTTTATACTTCTGAGGATACGGTTCGTGCCTGGATGAACTCTCCTTCCCATAAAGAAAATATGATTAATGGAAGATATAAAGAGATTGGAGTGGCGGTAGTGGATGGGGTATTACAAGGTCAAAAAACCACCTTAGTGGTCCAGATGTTTGGAACGACAGCCACTGACTTAGCAACATTCAAACCTGAGGTCACCGCGGGTAGTCAAAAATCGGTGAAAGTTTTAGCAGTTAGCGAGGTCTCTAAGGTGCAAAAGGCCTTAATCGACCCGTTCCAGGTTACCAAGGGAGTGGGGATGGGAATAATAGTAGGGATAGCAGCACTACTATTAATTGATTTAGTGGTCTTAAAAAGAAGGGGAGTTTTAATCTTTACACATCACCACTTAGCACACTTGTCACTGTTAGCTTTAACTGGAACGACGTTAATAACTTCTCATGGAGGGCAAATTCTATGAAGGTAGAAAAAGAGATTGAACTAGCCTTAAAAAATTGGACTCACACTAAAACAGGTCCAAAGTTTTCTGTACTCTTGGTATTGGTTTTTTCTACCCCAGTATTTTTAATAGCTTTGTGGTATTTTCGTGGTAACCCCGTTTTACAGTTTCAAACCCTAACAGTTGCCACACTGTTGTATGTTATTTTAGCTTTATTGCATCATCTAAAAAGTAAATATTTGACACTGGAGATTTTAATAGAATATATTCTCATAGCGACCTTGGCGTTAATTATCTTACAAAGCATCATCTACTCATGAAGGGAATTATATTAGCAGGCGGATCTGGAACAAGACTTTACCCACTAACCTTGGCGGTTTCCAAACAGCTCATGCCAATTTTTGATAAACCGATGGTATATTATCCGTTATCAACACTAATGCAGGCAGGAATAAGAGAGATCTTGATAATCTCAACAAATAAGGATCTACCTCGGTTTCAGGAGTTACTGGGGGATGGCAGTCGTCTGGGATGTTCTTTTTCTTATAAGGTCCAAGTCTCTCCCCGGGGTTTAGCAGATGCTTATATTGTTGGTGAAGAGTTTATTAACGGTGATAAGGTGGCGATGATATTGGGTGATAATATTTTTTATGGCTCAAATGTTGGACAGAAATTAGTGGAATTTTATGATGTAGATGGGGCTGTAGGATTCGCTGCTCAAGTTACAGATCCACAAAGGTATGGAGTTTATGAATTTGATAAAGACTTTAATGTTTTGTCGATAGAAGAAAAACCACTATCTCCCAAATCAAATTATGCTAACGCCGGGCTCTATTTTACCGATAACAAGGTAGTAGAGATTGCTAAAAATGTTGCGCCATCCCCTCGAGGTGAGATTGAGATAACCTCAGTTTTAGATACTTATTTTAAAATGGGTAAGCTAAGAGTTTGTCTATTAGACCGAGGGACTGCTTGGTTGGATACTGGGACTTTTGCCAGTATGACTCAGGCCTCGCAGTTTATTCAGGTGATTGAAGAAAGGCAAGGTTTAAAGATCGGCTGTATTGAGGAGGTAGCTTACAGAAAAGGATTTATTAATAAAGATCAACTACTTGCCTTAGCAGAGCCTTTGATGAAAAGTGGCTATGGTCAGTATCTGGCGAATATTTCCGAAGAAAAACTGCAATGAAAATTCTCATTACAGGTGGTGCAGGTTTTATTGGCTCAAACTTTATTCATTACTGGGTTAAACAACACCTAGGGGATCAGATAATTAATTTTGATGCCCTAACCTATGCGGGTCACTTAGAGAGTTTAAAAGACTTAGAGGATAATCCCAACTATCGGTTTATCAAAGGTGATATTACCAATTCTGATGATGTTCAAACAGCTATGAATGGCATAGACATTGTGGTTCATTTTGCTGCGGAGTCACACGTTGATCGTTCAATAATTGATCCCTTAGCTTTTGTTAAAACTAATGTTTTGGGAACCGGCATATTACTAGATGCAGCTTTAAAAAATAAAGTTAAAAGGTTTCATCATATATCCACTGATGAGGTATTTGGGGATTTACAAATTGAGGGCACTCCTTTTGATGAAAATACACCGTATGATCCCAGGTCTCCTTATGCAGCTTCAAAAGCCGGTTCGGACCATTTAGTTAGGGCTTATTTTAAAACTTATGGACTACCGGTAACGGTTACCAACTGTGCTAATAATTATGGACCATACCATGACCCAGAAAAACTCATCCCCCGTTTTATCACCTATTTATTAACCGGCAAAAATGTTCCTTTAATGGGAAAAGGAGAAAATATCCGGGAGTGGATTTATGCAGATGATCACACCAGAGCGATAGAGTTAGTTTTAAACAAAGGGGTAATTGGAGAGACTTATTGTGTTGGTGGAGAGGAAAAAACAAATTTACAGGTAACTAAAAGATTGTTGGATATTTTGAAGTTGGGTGAAGATAGAATTGAATATGTTCAGCACAGACTTGGACATGATTTTCGCTATGCTATCAATGATAAAAAAATCAGAGAGTTGGGTTGGGAGCCAAAATACAGCTTTAATGAAGGACTTAATTTAACTGTTGAGTGGTACAAGAATAATACCTGGTGGTGGAAAACAATTCTGGATAGTAAAATAGATGTTGATCCTAAAAAACAAAGAGAGGTAGTAAATAATCAGCCATGAAGATATTAGTTTTTGGAGCCAAAGGATATATCGGTTCAAGATGTTTGGAAGTTTGGGGTGATCAAGCGGTGGGCACAGATAGAAAGATTTATTCGATAGAGGAGGCAGTTAAGGAGATTAAAAAATATAATCCTGAGGTTGTCTTAAATGCTGCAGGAGTGCGGGGTAAACCCAATGTTGATTGGTGTGATAAAGCGGAGAATATGGGTTACACGGCATTTGGTAACGTGGTATTACCGATACTTTTGGCAGAGGCGTGCCATCAGACTGGTACATATATGTTGCATGTTGGTTCAGGCTGTGTATTTTATGGTGAATCCCCCGATCCCAAGGGTTGGAAAGAGGATGATTTAGCTAATCCCAGCTCTCACTATTCAAAGTGTAAATATGCAGCTGACTTAGCATTAATGATGATGGAGCATATTGGGATTGCCCGTATTAGAGTTCCGATGGATGATCGGCCATATGCCGGAAATATTCTAGATAAGCTTTTATCCTATCCCAATGTTTTTGATATTCAAAATAGTCTAACGATTATTCCAGATATGATAGATATTTTTTATAAGATCATGAATCAAAAAGGGCAAGGGATTTTCCATGTTACCAATCCAGGTGCTATCTCCTATAGAAGGATTATTGAGTATTTTCAGGAGTTGATTGATCCTAATCTTAAGAAGAATTTGGTGACCCCAAATCAAGCGTTACAGATGGGTTTGGTATCAGCGATGAGGTCAACCAACATCATGCAGTCTACCAGATTGGAAAGTATTGGTATTAACATGCGCCCGATTGAGGAGGCTGCTGATCAGTCAATCAGACAATGGGTAAAGATAAAACAGAAACAGGTCGGGACAGTATGAAAAAAATAGTCGTAGTTTTACCAACCTTTAATGAAAAACAAAATATCGTTAAATTCACAGCTGAGGTATTATCTCAAGAGAAGCAGCTGCCAGGTTATAGAGTAGAAGTTTTAATTGTTGACTCACACTCTCCAGATGGAACTTTGGAGGTAGCTCGAGAGTTGGAAAAACAAAATGATAGAGTACATGTTTTAGCAGTCGGACTGGGGTTAGGGACTGCTTTAGTCGAAGGTCACAAGTATTCATTGAATAATTTGAATCCAGATATTATGGCTCAACTTGATGCTGATGGACAGGTGGGAGCGGATGTTTTGCTTAGATTAGTTAAGGGGATAGAGGAGGGGTATTCATTGGTTTTGGGATCCCGTTTTGTACCGGGAGGGAAAAATCTACTCCCACCGTCCAGAAGGTTTTATTCCTTTGCCTCTTCCTGGTTTGTCAGAGTGATCATGGGACCTTTTAATATTAAAGAGGTAACCAATTCGGCACGGGCTTTCACACCCGAGCTATTTAAAAAAATAAATTTTGATCGAATGCCTTGGAAAGAGAAAACTTTTATCATTCAACCAGCTTTTTTACATGAGGCAATTTTAGCAGGAGCCAAGTATAAAGAAGTACCCTTAGTATTCAAAAATAGGGCGGAGGGTTATTCTAAAATGAAGGTCTTTAACTACACCTATGATGTAATAACCTACATAGTAGACGCTAGGTTACATACTTGGGGAATAAATTTTCCTTTATTTACTCTCTCCAGAAGATTAAAAACATTCATTAAGTTTGGAATTGTGGGGGTTATTGGCACGACGGTAGATTTTGTTTTTTATAATTTCTTTATTGATTACTTTTTAATTAGACCGGCCACCTCAAAGGGTTTGTCTACGGAGGTAGCAATTATTAGTAACTTTTTTTTGAATAATTTCTGGACATTCAGACATCGAAAAACTAATACTAATATCTGGCAAAAATTAGGACTGTATAATTTAGTAAGCTTGGGTGGATTATTAATTGGAGTGTTGATTGTTAAATTACTGCACACTATTTATGGAGACGGGGCTGTCAATATTTTGGGGGTACCGGTGGCTTACTATAATTTATACTTTTTTGCTACTATCCCACCGGTGATGATCTGGAATTTTTTAATGAATCATCTAATAACCTGGCGTCACCAGAAGGAAGAGTAGTGTTGTTGTATCTGTCAACACCCGGTGTTGCCAAACGTTTATATTTAAAAACCTCAATCTTTTAAGCGGATCCGCTGACCACTCTTGTATTATGGGGGCACGATGTTTTGAATCTGCCGCCATATTTAGAGCAATCCAAAGACGGCGCAGATCCTGAACAATTTGACCGATAAGTGGAAGTTTTTAGATCAGTTACACCTCCGATGTGTAACTAAATTCCGGGAAATGATCCGTAGCTGTCAAACATAAGATCAAGGGTCGCGCAAGCTCTACTTATTCCATCCCAAGGGCGGAAGTGTGTAAATGAAGCTAGTTAAAGTCCAAGAGGTTGTTGATGGGGGCGGTATTGGAGAGTAGGAAATTCTGAGTATAAAGGTATAAGCCAATTGCCAGTATTGCCAAAACGATCTTGAATTCCTTAGAGATTAAAACTTTCTCGTAGGCTATTAATACAAATGGAGCTATGGGTAGCAAATATCTGGAGATATCCCGGTGGGCAATAGAGATACCGGCTAGTAAATAAATTAAGATAAAAATTCCCACTGATCTTAAGTTTCCTGTAAATAATTTAATCCCAGCTAAAAACCCCAAGATATAAATATAAATTAAATCCTCCAGCCATATATCTCCAACCCAAAATTGATCTTTATTAAAAACTTGGTAAGGTGGAAATAACAGATGAATATTGTCACCGGTATTAAAATATGCCCAGAAATTATTTAATCTTGTCTGGAATAGATAAAATACAGCCAGAAGTGCCAGTGGGATGAGCATAAGTGGTAGGTAAGATATTTTAGTTTTGAGAATTTTGACTACATCAATTCCTCTGTTGTGAGACCAATATTTAATTGCTGCATAAATTGTTAGAGCTATAAAAAGTAAGATACCTGGTGGTCTAGTGAGTTGGGCCAAGGCCCCAAAGATTCCGGTTAGAATTATCCATCGCCATCCTCCGAAGTGGTCAAATTTTAAGAACGAATAAATTGCAGCGATAGTGAAAAAGACAAATAGTGGTTCTGGGGAGGCGACTGAGTGTACCCCGATCCACCTAGCTGGAAGGAATATGAAAACTAGTGACAGCCAAAATGGTTGAGTGGTTAATTTAAAGTCTTTAACTAATTTATAAAATGTTAAAACAGATAAAACTGTAAATAGTTGAGAGATAAACAACATAGACTTTAAATATCCCAAGAGTGGAGCTAGTAACCATATAAAAAATGGGTAGCCTGGAAAATGAGATGGAAAATAAAAAGAGGGTAAGCTTTGGGGAATTTGGGCAATTAATCCAGGATCATACCAACTTTTGGCGATGACAACGTACTCTAAACCGTCATAATTTTGGTAGAGAATATTAAATCCATTTGAAAAGTCTAATCCATAGAAATTATTTAGTCTTAGATAGTGAGGGATCCAAATAGATACAGTAGTAACTAAACAAGCAACAGTTAACAGCAAAATATCTCTGAAAGCTCTGTTCACAATTAAATATTACCATGTTAAACTCAGGTTATGCCAGTTTCCTCGCTATCGGTATTTTTCCCAGCTTACAATGAAGAAAAAAATATTGAAGATACCGTCAAAAAAGCCGTGAATGTTATAAAAGAACTAAAGCTAGATAAATGGGAGATTATTATTGTTAATGATGGATCAAAGGATAAAACTGGGGAGGTAGCTGATAATTTATCTCAGAACATCTCTAATGTCAGAGTAGTACATCAATTAAATGGGGGATATGGGATGGCAGTTAGAGGTGGGTTTTATAACTCAAAGTATGATTGGATTGTCTATACCGATTCCGATGGTCAGTTCGATTTTTCGGAGATTAATAAATTTTTGGAGTTAACCGATCAGGCAGATGCCATCTGGGGGTACAGAATTAAGCGCCAGGATCCACTTTTTAGATTATTAAATGCCCAAGGTTGGAAGTTAGCCTTGTGGATTTTTTTTGGCCTAAGTTTGCAGGATGTTGATTGTGGATTTAAGATGATTAAAAAAGAAATTATAGATAAGATCCCCAAACTGGAATCAACCAGGGGTGGAATGGTAAACGCTGAATTGGCCATCAAGGCCAAAAAATATGGGTTCAAGATCGCCCAAGTTGGGGTGAATCACTATCCTAGGATTCATGGTAAACCAACTGGAGCAAACATTAGAGTGATTATTCAGTCATTTATTGATCTTTTTAAGTTATGGCTAAAACTTCGCTGATAATACTTATCTTAATCATTTCTGTCGCTGCGTTCTTTCGTTTTTATCAACTAGATGGTTATATGACTTTTTTAGGAGACGAAGGGCGGGACATGATGATCATTAAAGACCTGGTTAGAGAGGGAAATGTTCCCTTTATTGGTCCAGCCTCTTCAGTTGGTAATGTTTATTTGGGTCCCCTCTACTATTATATGATGGGATTAACAGCTTTGGTATTTGGGCTAAATCCAGTTTTTCAAGCTGGTATGGTGGCAGTTTTAGGAGTAGCCAGTGTATTCCTGGTTTATTATTTGGGTAGGATATTTTTTAATGAGTGGAGCGGATTATTATCAGCCTGGCTTTATGCTATCTCCCCGGTGACAATTATTTACTCCAAATCCTCCTGGAATCCAAACCCAGCGCCATTTTTTACCCTTTTATCAGTGTGGGCTTTTTATAGGTGGAGTCAGTCATTAAGTTGGAGATGGTCAATATTGGTGGGGATTTTTGTTTCAGCTGCTGTGCAGATGCATTATTTAACTCTACCTTTAATCCCTGTATATACGATCCTGACGGGGTGGTGTTGGTATCAGAAAAAAATATCTAAAACTAAATTTGTTAAAAGCCTAGTATTTTTTTTTACATCATTCAACATCCTATTATTGCCATGGTGGTTATTTGAATTTAAGCACAACTTTTTAAATTTAAGAGGGATTGCGGATATATTTTTTGGTAGCAGCTCTAGCGTAGGAGGATTATCGGTAAATATCTTTGTAAAAGTTTTTAATACTGTAATTAATATTTTAATTGGAAATTATCTTACAGGAGGAGTAATGATTTTAAGTTTTGGGGTGCTGGCTTTAGTTGGGTGGATAATGGTTAAACAAAAAAATAACTGGAATTCTATTCTAATCTCAACACTTATTTTGGTGGGATTAGGGTTTGTGAACCTATATAAAGGGGATGTTTATGATCATTATGTTGGATACCTTGCTCCAGGACTATTTATATTAATGGGATCATCTTGGATGCTCTTAAAACGATGGGGGAGATGGGGACTATTAGGATTGGTGGCTATTTTAACGATCTTTAATTTACAGGGTAATCCACTAAAATATCCTGCCAATAACCAATTAAAAAGGACTCAAGAGATCTCTAAATATGTGATTGAACAAGCTGACGGTAAGCCTTTCAATTTTGCCTTAATTGCTAAAAATAACTATGATTCTGCTTACCAGTTTTACCTGGAGGAGTATGGATATACGCCCAAGATAGTTCCAAAGGAAAAAACCGATCAATTATTTATAGTTTGTGAAGACTTGGAGTGTAATCCAATTAACCATCCAAAATATGAGATCGCAGCTTTTGGAATGAGTAAAATTGAATCTAAAACTGAGTTTGCTGGAGTTAAGGTCTTTAAATTAGTTGCCAATCCAAGTGGAAAACCTACATAATATAAATTATGTCAAATATTAAACTTTCAGTCATTATTCCTGCCTATAATGAGTCAGTAAACTTAAAAAATGGGGCTTTGAGTCAGGTATGGGAATATTTAAAAGGTGTGGAATATCCATATGAAGTACTAATCGTTGATGATGGTTCAAAGGATAACACCGTTTCTGTTGCTCGTCAGCAGGTGAAAACCATGAGAGGCTTTCAAGTTGTGGAAAACCCCCATGGCGGCAAGGCTTTAACCGTAATCTCCGGGATGCAGAAAGCCTCTGGTGAGATTGTGGTATTTACCGATATGGATCAGGCTACGCCAATCAATCAGATAGAAAAATTATTCCCGCAGTTTATAGAAGGACATGATATTGTAATTGGATCCCGCCATGGTAGAAGAGGAGCTCCTTTGATTCGCAAAATATCGGCTTGGGGTTTTGCGACCTTAAGAAATATATTACTTGGTCTGCCTTTTGCGGATACCCAATGTGGGTTTAAAGCCTTTAATCAAAAAGCAGTTAGTGAAGTTTTTCCTAAAATGGAGGAGATTTGGAGAGAGAAGGTCTCGTCAGGAGCAGCGGTAAATGCTGGATTTGATGTGGAGATGTTATTTTTGGCTAAACAAAGGGGCTTAAAGATTGTTGAGGTGCCAGTGGAGTGGCATTACGTTGGAACAGAGAGAGTTCAACTAGTCAAAGATGCCTACGAGGCGATTAAAGATATGATTAGAATCCGCCTCAACCAGCTTAGTGGTAAATATAATTA
>Ga0155910_108_pt1 | contig 10873 bp, 10 predicted proteins | sample RifCSPlowO2_01_FD_107564 | JGI IMG/M metagenome (GOLD analysis project Ga0155910, IMG submission 107564) | Candidatus Daviesbacteria bacterium RIFCSPLOWO2_01_FULL_40_24
AAGCATCAGCATAATTCGGCTTTAGTACAATAGCGGTCTGAAACTCCTTAATAGCCCTCTCGTAGTCTCCCCGCCGGCCATATAAATCTCCTAAATTATTATGGTTATTAGGACTTGAGGGCGAGATAGATTCAGCAGACAGCCAAAGGGTATCAGGATCCTTCCAGTTAATAACCCTGGCCACAGTTCTGACAGAAAGTAGTGTTATTACAATAATAAATCCAATTAGAAGAATCTCCCGAGCTGATCCCTGCACTTTAATCCTGGAAAGTAAATAACCAAGAGCTACAAATAATCCAATTGATGGTAGATAAGCATATCTTTCGGCAACTATCCAATTTAGCCTGAAAGGAGTCAGAGTTGGAGCAAGGGTAATTAAAAACCAAATTAACCAGAAGCAAATAATCCTTGACTTAAAAAAGGTATAGATAACCATTCCTAAAAAAGCCATTACCAAAAGCAGTCTGACAATAAACTCAGGTGTGGAAAAAGCTAGCTCGGAGTGATAAATAGTCAGATCTTTGGGAAATATCAGTAGCTGAAAGTAGGATGATAAAGCTACGGGCAGTTGGACAAAAGGATTATCCACACCACCTTCTTGGTAATGGGCGCTTTGTAAGGTGGTTTGCCTCTCCGGAATACTAGTTAAAATGATTAATAAAAAAATTCCGGACAATAGGACAAACGGTAATAATTTTTTAAAATTAGATTGTAAAGAACCAAACAGTAGTTCATAAATGATAAGTATGGGGACAAAAACAAAACTCATAACAGCGTGACTGGTAAGTGCAAAAAAGTATGCGATTAAAGATAGGATATATGAGTTTTTTAGTGAGATTGGTAGGTATTTTTGGGAGATTAGGTAAAGTAAAAAAGATGTCAAAAAGAAAAATGAGTATTGAGTATAGGACCCCCCGGAGACCCAAACCACAGTTTCAGATAAAAGAGGGTGAATGGCTGTCAGTAGAGTTGAGATAAGGGCAATTTTCTGATTATACAGTAGGCGTATGAGGGTAAAGAGGGATAAGGTGCTAAAAAGGTGAAAAGATAGATTAATTAGGTGAAAACCAAAGGCGTTTTCTTTCCCAAAGGTGTAAAGAGTCAGTGAATATAAAAGCGGTCTGACGAATCCAGATATATGATCAAAGATGTATTGACTGCTTCCCAGCTCTGTTTTATTAACAATCTCGGCAATATCATCGGAGACAAAACCGTTACCCAGGCTTAATCCATAAACTAATATTATCAAAATAGTTAAACCGAGATAAAAAAAACGGTTGCTAATGTAAATCTCTTTGAGTGTCATATATTTGGATTTAATCTTTTAGCCTGCAGAAGAAATTTTTGTGAAGCTTCATAGGATCCAATTTTATCTAAAAATATGGCTAGCCTTAAATATGGAATATGTGAATCAAAACGATACTTAATAACATCAATTTTTTGCAGATTAACTGGCTCAAGTTTTAATTGTTCAACAACGTTTTTAAGAGTTAAAATAATCATGAAGTCATCTAAGTATACAATCTCCCATTGAGGATTTTTAACTATATTTTGGAGAAAAGTTTGAGCCCAGGGAGTTTGGTCGGTATGGGAGAAAATAATGGTTTGGAAACCATATTTATCAGATAGTTTTTGGAATACCAGGGGATCTGATTGCGAAGGGATGTACTTAGTTTGAAAAAACTCCTTAGGATAGGCCTCGGGACGGCCATCTACAAAGACTTTATATTTTGGGTATCCCCGGTAACTAATATAACTGCCGACATCAAAATTATTATAAATTGGTTGAGGCAAGTTATTATTAATTAAGAAATCGGTAGCACCTTTAATGTGTTCGGGAGCCCCTAATTTAGCTCTTTGGGAAGAGTTGTTAATAAGATAAGAGTTTCCAGAGAGCAGATTGAGTGATTCATAAACTAGATAGCCGGCGGATATCAAATATAAAATAAGGATGATATTGTTGATTTTTATTATCGGGAGATGTTTAGCTAGAGCAGAAAAGCTAATTAAAACCAGATATGGGAAGCTTCTGATGTGTAAAGTGGCTAACCCTACGCCTGTAAGCAATAATAAAAAAGTTTTAATGGAAAGATTTTTTTTGACTAAGCTAATTAAAGAAAATATTAATATAATTCCGGCAGAGATTTTGAAGTATATGAAATTAGGGTTATGAAAGTTAATTGATTCCAAAGTGAAGATGGTTTGATTCTCCACAATTGAGTATCCATAGTTATTAAAGATAGTTAAGGGGTAAATTAATCCATTATAAAAGTTAGGGTTCAGGAGGCTAATTAAAAGTGAGACTAAAATACACCCCAATATTAATTTGGCTTGAGTAGCCTTTCTTCCATATACTAGATGAATTAGGTAGATACCCTGTAAGACAAACCCCACAATAAAATATATATGAATGTTAATCCACAGGAGCTGAATAAGTGGTAAAAATAATAGAGCTTTTTTGTTTCCAGATGCAAATTTATTTAATAAATACAAGGTTAGAGCTGTGAATAAAAAACTAAATATCTCGGGCCGAAAGTCAGTTCTTTCACTTAATAAGTGGAAGAAGATAAATCCCACTGGTAAGGTTAATAGTGAAGAGGTGTGGGATATCTTAAGAGTGATAAATACCGTTGTTAAGATAACTATTATTTTGAAAAGTAATAATCCATCTATTCCCACAGCTTTCATGCCGAGGTAGGAAGATACCTCAAACAGCCAATGGTGGTTCACAAAAGGGAAATCAGGATAGGTGTATGAGAAAAGGTTAGTTTTGGGAATTGAACCAGTCTGTAAAATAATCTCTCCTAGCTTAATATGTCTGCCCAAGTCTTGATCGAACGAGAAATCGGAGTTGATTAAGATACTAAAGGCAAAAAATAGTAATAAAAGAGTGGTGATTAAAGAAAAAGGCAGCTTTTGTAATAAATTACGCATGTACTTATTTTACACCAAAATTAGCTCACTATTTACATTTATTATTGAATCACCTAAAATTAAATAGTTGAAAGGTGGTGAATAGTTTACTAGTTTGTTTTGAAAAAGTTATTCGTAGGAAATCTTCCTTGGTCAGTTGACACAAATAAACTTTCAGATCTTTTTTCCAAATTTACTTCAGTTGTTAAAGCGGATGTCTTATCGGACAGAGAAACAGGACGATCACGAGGTTTCGGGTTCGTTGAGTTATCTGACGATGAAGAAGCTGATAAAGCAATTACTGAGATGAATGGAATGGATATTGATGGTAGAAAGATTGTGGTCAATGAAGCTCGTCCCAGAGAGGACAGCAGACCCTCTTAACATCTAAAAATTCCCTTTTTGGATTCACTCAAGAGATTTTTTTCGGTTTAGTCACGGTGTTTTTTGGTGGAGATGGTACTAATTATTTAGCCTTCTTTTCAAGTAGGGCTACTTCTGGTAAAATCTGTTGTAAGCTGGTGTGGCGGAATGAGTCCTCGTAAACTCGGTCTCTTCCGCACTCATAGTAATAAGTATAAAAGCTGGTGTGGCGGAATGGCATACGCGCTCGCCTTAAGAGCGAGTGCCCACAAGGCATAAGGGTTCGACTCCCTTCACCAGCACTAAGTCCGAACCCACTGGGTTCGGACACACGAATAGATTGATATAACGGGCTAAGTTGGGTGTTTGTATAGCCTGGATACTCCCAAACCAGTCCAGAGGGGATAATCGAACACAAGAGTGTTCTGATCTGGCTGAGATTTGATAATTGATATGTTCTCCCTAAGTTTGAAAATTTATCCTGCATGAATTTCACAATGGATTCGAGATTGTATTTTGCCAATAGTGCGTCATCCTTGGTAATTTGAATATCTGCAATTTGTTCTTCTATGACCTTGTTTTGCTCTTTGAATATGTCGTCAGAGTAAACCCCACTTAAATTTTTCTGAATAAGTGCTTGACGTGATAGATATCTAAAGTGGAAACCGTCATCAAAGAAGTTCATTGGAAGGTCAGAGGAAGCCATTACAAGAAAGATATGCCAATATATTAAATACTTTAAAAAGTAATCAAACTACAGCTGAGAATCGCCAAACAATAGCTACTGCAAATGAATTAGGCCGAAGAGGAATAGTGGGTGGAGGCCTTTATGAACAAGAATTTGCCAATGCCCTAAATCCTATTACACAACAATATTCAATCTCTCCATATCTATATCCTTTGTCCAAACAACATGGTTATTGTCTACCTGAGAAGACTCCTTAAGTCGTTCTTAGAGAAATACTATGGTGGTAAAGAACTTGTATTTCATTTTGCTACCAGGAATCAGCTAAGTAAGAGGATAAAAACTAAATCCGGGAAAACAGGGTGGGTAACAATATCTTCAGAAGATGGGGATGAATAGGCTTCTCGCACTTGACAATTAACTTATAGTTTTGTATTATCTACAGCAATATGATTGAAAGAGCTTTTCTTGAGGCTAGACAACATAAAAATAATAAAAGAAATACTATTAGGCAGTTCGCGCTTGATAGAGCCATGGATCTATTGAAAGCAGCTGGTGTAGTTGACCCTGCTCTTAAAAGATCAAGCTGTAGCTACAAAGCCCAAAGACTAGCCGAAGAGTCCCTTTATTTTATCCCTGAAGGGGTTGGAGTTAGATGGCCTCTAGAAATTGGCGGTAAACCAGCAGATCAATTAGAAGCCGAGGCTAAACGCGTAAGAACTCTAAGCGAATATGCTTTAGATATGGCTCACAATCCTAAATTTACTACTCTTGAGAAAGTTACACCTGTGGAGTTAATTAAACTGCCAGTTTCTGCTCTAGGTTTACCTGGCACTCCTACCACTAGACAAATTTTTGAAAGAGTTCCACAGTGTAGGGTAGAAGATATGGCTTTAGTGCTTTGTAGGGCAGAAGTAGGTCTACATCAGGCAATAAAAGATACAGCACAACCTTTAAATGACTATTACTATATTATGCACGAACCGCTTGCCGACCGTGACGGCGATCCGCACGTGTTCGGACTGGAGCGCGATGATAGCGGGCTTTGGTTGAACGACGGTTGGGCTCTACCTGTCGATAGGTGGATTCCTGACGATCAGGTGGTGTTCGCCCTTCGCAAGGTTAAACCTGTAAAATCTTAACCTCTTTGATTCTTAATTTAAGATTTAATCTTTTGATACTTTGACCCTTTGTTTTGTATTTTTCCGCGTTGCGGTCGCCACAAATTTTCATAGATGCTATACTTTCATTAGATCGGTTGTATTGAACGGTTAAGGCTTTTCAAGACCTTTTCAGCAGGTGCAAATTGAGAGCGTATAAGGTTAAGGCTTTCTACGGAGTAATTAGCATTCTGCTTTAAAAAAAGAATTACTTGGTGTGATGTGCTTATCGGATTAATCCGTAAATAAAATACAGCCATACATCTTTTAGAGAAATTATGTAGGCAGTGATAGTAGTGGCATATCATACATTACCGACCGTAACGGCAATCCGAACGTGTTCAAACTAGAACGCAATGATAACGGGCTTTGGTTGAACGACAATTGGGCTAAACCTGACGATAGGTGGAATCCTGACAATCAGGTGGTGTTCGCCCTTCGAAAGTATTATCTTTCCCCCGCTTTAATAGGCGGGGTTTTTGGTGAATTATTTAAGCTCTTTTTCCATCCCCAAAACATTTTACCTATCTCGTCCTGAAAAATCGTTAAGTTTTGGTTGGTCGGGGTGACAGGAATGACTCCTCGCATTCTCGTTCTCTTCCTGTCTTTTCTGTCGGGGTGACAGGAATTGGACCTGCTGCTTCTCGCTCCCAAAGCGAGCGTTCTACCGATGAACTACACCCCGTTTATTGTGATATTATACATTTTAGAGTGAAAAACTGCATCTTTTGTAATATAGTTGAGGAAACCATTCCGTCCTACAAAGTTTGGGAGGATGAGCAGTTTTTAGCCTTTTTATCTATCGCCCCTCAGCAAAGAGGTCATACTTTATTAATTCCTAAAATTCATACCGACTATGTCTTTGATTTAAGTGATCAGGATTTATCACAGCTTGTCCTTAAGGCCAAGCCACTAGCTAAGGCTCTAAAATTAGCCCTCAAACCCGCAACTGGTAAAGTTGGGGTAGTATTTGCTGGTATGGGTGTGGCTCACGTCCACATGCACTTAATACCGATGGATTCAGAGAAAGATTTAAACTTTAGTAACGCCAGATCAGATGTAAAAGCAGAGGAGTTTGAAGAGAATCTAAAAAAGATTAAGGAAGTTTTATTTTAATTTTAAATTCAGTTGATACATAGGACATAATAGCTGACATTAAGGCTCTGCCACTACCATTGGCTATTAAATGCCCTGCCCCGTTACACATGATTGTTGCTGCCATATGGTGGTATCTTGCCCGGCCTCTTCTTACGATGTCCGTCAAGACGCCAACGAAGGGAGAATCTTTAGTTAACCCACGAATTCTGGCTGTTTCTAGCACATCCTCGATCTTATCACCTGGTGCCGTTTAGATCAATCTTCCTAATTCTAATATTTTTGGGTGTCACCTCAACTAACTCTGTGTCATCGATATACTCCAAGGCGTTCTCCAGACTCATCGCTATTGGAGTATTAAAATGCTCAGATACTCCCTCACCTGATGATCTATGATTTGTTTGCTGTTTCTCTTTACAGACGTTAACGCTGATATCTCCGCCACGAGAGTTTTGACCAATTACCTGCCCTTTATAAACAGATAAACCTGGCCCAATAAATAAAGCTCCTCTGTCTTGAGCCCCAACTAGGGCATAAAGTTTGGTGATTCCGTTCTCATGAACAACCAAAGAACCGGTGTCTCTATTAAAGGTAACCCCTGGATCCTCCCCAAATTCTAAAAAGGTAGTGTTGATTAAACCCAATCCCTTAGTGTCAGTGATAAATTCACTTCTGTAACCAAAAAGCTCTTTGGTGGCGATAATAAACTCCAAATAGACTACTCCATTTTCATTGTTCATGTCTTGAAGCTTTCCGTGCCGGAAACCCATTTTTTGCATCACAATGCCTGAATATGTCTCTGGAACCTCAATAAACACTCTTTCAAATGGGGTCATCACCTTCCCATTAATAGTTTTCTCAATTACCTGAGGTCTGGAGACTTGGAATTCATATCCCTCTCTCCTTAATCTCTCAATTAATATAGCTAAATGAAGCTCTCCTCTACCTGAGGCTACCCAGCCCCCTGAATCATTATCCTCTACCCTTAAGGCTACATCGGTCTCCAAGGCTTTGTATAACCTCTCTCTGATCTGTCGGGAGGTTTTAAACTCACCTTCTTTTCCAGCAAAGGGGGAGGTGTTTACAGAGAAGGTCATTCTGACGGTAGGTTCCTCAATGGAAAGAAGCGGTAAGGGCTCAGTGTCCATAGAATCAGTAATTGTTTCACCGATAGTGATGTCAGAGATACCCGATAAAGCCACAATATCACCAGCCAAGGCTTCTATCGCATCAACTCTCCCTAGCCCTTCAAATGTCATTAACGAGGTTAAGCGGTATTTATTTTTTTCTCCATCCCGGTTAATTCTAATAATATCCTGGTTAGCCTTAACCTGACCGTTATAAATTCTACAGGTAGCGATCCTACCCTTATAATTGTCTCCAGAGATGGTAGTAACCAACATCTGTAATGGTTTTTGCGGTTCCCCTATTGGAGCTGGGATATGTTCCATGATAGCTTCAAAAATAGGTGTGATATCAGTCATGACTTCCAGATTTGGCTCTAAACCAGCCAAACCTTGTTTACCTGAGGCATAAACTATTGGGAAATACGCTGTTTCTTCCTCAGCACCCAACTCTAGGAACAAGTCAAATGTTTTGTTAATAACGTAATCAATTCTGGCATCAGCTTTATCAATCTTATTTATCACCACAATAATTTTGTGACCCATCTTCAGGGCGGTTTTTAGAACAAATCTGGTTTGGGGCATTGGCCCTTCTTTTGCATCTATCAGTAACAGACAGCCATCCACCATCTTTAAAACTCTCTCCACCTCTCCACCAAAATCAGCGTGTCCCGGGGTATCTACAATATTTATCTTGGTACCCTTATAATTAACAGAGGCGTTTTTGGAAAAAATGGTAATTCCTCTTTCTTTTTCCAACTCATTGCTATCCATAATAAGATCTGTGCCAACTAGCTCTTTTCCCAGCTTAGTTTGGGTTTGGCGAAGTAAAGCATCCACTAAGGTAGTTTTACCATGATCAACGTGAGCAATAATTGCAACATTCCTAATGTTCATTTAAAATCTCCGCGATTCATATGAATGAGTATTATAACTTATTAGAGGTCTAAATACGAACTTTGGGGTTTTACTGATCCAAAAGGTGGAACCAACTCTACAATTCAGGTATAATTCACATGGGCAACTAATGCCCCCATAGCTCAGTGGATAGAGCAGATCGGTTCTAACGATAAGGCCGGGGGTTCGAATCCCTCTGGGGGTACAAACAACAAAAGTCCTCGGCTTGTCCGGGGCTTTTTTGTTTCTGTCCTAAGGTTGATGAGAACCCACCTTGGGGGTTTACATAATTTCTGAAAGAAATTACAACATCTCTGAGCGAAGTCGAAGAGTAGTGTTAATCCCTCTGGGGGTACTAATAAGCTTATAGTTTGACTTCGCCATATTACTTTATTATAATTCTTCAATGCCAGAAGTTAAAAATAATTTTGTGCCTATTGATCAAATTAATTCAGAAAGGTTAAGGGTATCTTTAAAATTACCACCCTTTATCCCAGCTCATCAATTGGGTATAAACGTTGATAGAATAATTTGGCTCTGTGATATAGCTGGAATTGACCATTTAAGAGTTGAGTCAGTGAACCAAGGTACATCAGGTTTCCTACCAGTAGTTGTTGGGATGACTGAACAAGGAAGTGCTATTGCTGGGAAAATAGGGTTAAAAACAGAAGTTAAAACTTATTCATCAGATGCTGATCAGCTAGATAATGAGATCGAGGATCGAGATTTTACTTTAAGACAAACTAATGCAAAGGTTTCTTTAAATATCGACGAGGTTACTAGTCAGATTCAAGAAGATCAAACTATTACTAAAGGATTACGCTCTCCTGATCCTTGGTCAAATATTCTTGATCAATCAATTAAGCAATGCTTAATTAAAGAAGGCACTAACCATTTGCTTTTAGGATTAAACAAAAGGGAATGGATAGGAGCAGCTTTATTTTGGGCATATATAGGTTTAAGTAGCGCAGATTTAGATCCATACAGTATATTCCTTGTACATAGATCCCCTCACATCCCAACTTTACTTCAATTTGGATTACAATTCCTCGTTTCAAGTACTACGGTGAATTGTTTCAAATATTTTGAGAATCGATTTAAGGGAAACAGCAAATACCGATTTTCATTATTCTATGGACCTCAATATGATAGAGCTTTAATAATAAACACATTGGGTAGAGCAGGAAAAATCGCAAAAACTCTGCCAGAATAGATTACTCATAGTTTTAATCTCTAATGGTAGTTAGGAATAGGCATACCCAAGCTTTGGATTAAGTAATCCGCCCCACTGTCTTAATGAAGCATAGATTTGGTTCCAATTCTGATTTATTAGGGGTACCTGTATACTTTAATATAGTTTATCATCTTGAATATTTTCATTGACCTCTCTAGTATAGAGGATATGACTAATGAAGACCTAGAAAGTATCCGCGGTATTATTCAGAGTGAACTAGAGCCGATCAAAGAGACTCTGGAGCAACATACTGGAATACTAGCACAACATACTGGAATCTTGGAGCAACATACTCAAAAGTTGGATGCCTTAACTGCTGACGTTATCGATCTTCAAGATACCACTAAAGCTATTTGGGATAAACTCTCATTATTAGAGGAAAAACAAAATTCAGAGATTAATGAGATAAGAACCCATGTAGGCTTGGTTGCTAATTCAGAGACTCTGTAAGCAAAAACTTTACTTACCAATATCTTAAAAGTATAGTAGTTTAGATGAAGAAAAGGGTGTTTTTTTTGGGACTTTTTGGGCTGGGGATATTCTTATTGATCCAAGTAATAATGCCTTTAATCTCTTATAAACTCTGGGAGATTGGTTTGAATAATCAAAATAAACCTTTGGCAAGTGCTGCTCCAATCAACACTCCGATATTAGGAGTTTCCATTAAAAACAGCGGAAATTTTCCGGCAATTATTTCTGGTAATAAACGTTCTACGGCCCTTCCCTATGCTGAGTTTAACCTAACAGTGCCCTCTATTAAGTTACAAAAAGTTAGGGTAGTGGTAGAGACTAATGATTTTGAAAACAACCTGGCTCATCTTCCAGGAGTAGCTTTACCGGGGGAAAAAGGCAACGTTTTTATCACCGGCCACTCTTCCCTAGCCTCCCTTTATAGAGCTAATAATTTTAAAGCAATATTTGCCAACCTTCCCCAAGTTAAAGAAGATGACCAGATTTTAGTTGAAGCTGGAGGTCAGGTGTTTGAGTATAGAGTGGTTAATTTAAAGGTGGTTGACCCCAAAGATGTGAGTGTCATAAATCCTCCTGATCAAACAGGTAGGTATCTAACTTTGATGACCTGTGTCCCACCAGGTCTGTATCTCAAAAGATTAATAGTCTTGGCTGAATTAAGATAATCAAGTATAATTCTTAATGTCTTTTCAAACGTGCGGGTGTAATTCACCGGTAGAATGTCACTTTTCCAAAGTGAACGTAAGGGGTCCGACTCCCCTCACCCGCTCCAGACGGGGCAGTGTTCAATCTCAGCCTCAAAATTTCAGAAAAAGTGGTGGTGCCCCGTATCCCAGTCAGTAAAATCATAAATTTCACCCTCAATTTAGTTCGATTCCCATCTCCCTGTTAAATTCTTGGCCTATCTTCAGGATTCAAGAAATCTACAGTG
>Ga0155910_106_pt2 | contig 5127 bp, 3 predicted proteins | sample RifCSPlowO2_01_FD_107564 | JGI IMG/M metagenome (GOLD analysis project Ga0155910, IMG submission 107564) | Candidatus Daviesbacteria bacterium RIFCSPLOWO2_01_FULL_40_24
TAAATATGAGGATGTTGATTCTTTCGGGTGACTTTGATTTAGTCGTTTAAACATACGTCTCTTGGTAGAAGTCCTCAAGACCCTATGATAAGGAAAATGAACCCATCCTAAAAAATCCACTCCTGAAGAAAGAGTTTTAATATAAACTTTATCCGGGTGAAGTGAGAGATTCAGTTCTTTTTCTAGGTATTCAGAAATCTTTGGAATAATATTGACTAAATATGATTTATTTTCGCTTAAAATGGCGAAGTCATCCGCATAGCGAATGTAATGTCTAACTTTTAACTTTCTCTTTACAAACTGGTCAAATTCATTCATATAAACATTAATCAACAGCTGGCTTGTGATATTTCCAAGTGGAAGACCGACGCCTGTTCTCTCTTTTGTGCGGAAGCTATCAATAACGTGTTGCAACAACCACAAAATATCCTTATCTTCAATGTGTTTAGCCAGAATATCTTTCAAGATTTGGTGATTAATAGTCGCAAAAAACTTTCTGATATCACACTTCAAAACCCAAGTCGCCTTAGTACTGTTCTGGGAAACTTTTTTACCAAATTGCCTAAAACGATTCATCGCCCGATGAGTTCCTTTGTCGTCTCGGCAAGAATATGAGTCAAATATAAACTTTTTCTCAAAATACGGATATAAAATCTTGTAAATTGCGTGATGAACAATTCTGTCTCGAACACTTGCTTTGTGAATATCACGGGGTTTTGGATCATTGAGTTTAAAAGCATGGTATCGCCCATGTTTGTAAATTTTCTTTTCCAGATCATTGTGCAAAGTTAAGATATTGTCCATAAAATGGATTGAAAACTTAGCTATATCCTTACGTCTTCTCTTGCCTTTTAGAAATTCCTGCCAGGATAACAGTAAATTTTCAAGGGAAATGATAGAATCATAGGTATTATGGCACGGCCTTCGTACTCTCTCTCTCTCTCTCTCTCGATAACTCCTCGATCTTGGCTCGAGTCAAAGAGAGCTATTTGATTTGGGTGGGTATTGTTCCTCATATTCCTAAGTCTAGTCGCTATACAGCCGCCGCTCGAATTGAAAATAAGTTTCTTGATCTTTTAGAACTTTCCTATACAGCTTATTTTATCGAAAAGGAACAAAAAACGACAAAAATCTCTGAGTGTATTTTTAGTTTGGATATTCTCAAATTTCTTATCTCAATCGCTTGGGAAGCTAAATTAATTTCTCATAAACACTATGGAGATATTGCCCTTAAACTGGATGAGATAGGAAAGATGTTTTGGGGTTGGAAAAAGAGTATGGACAATCCAAATAAGAAAAACCGCGCCTAATAAGCGAAGCTTGCGACTTCGTCTAAAGACGCGGAAAAGATTAGACTCTCGAAGAGAGAAAACGATTCGGTTCTCGGGATTCCACCTGTTGTCAGGATTAGCCCAATTGCTGTTCAGCCACGTTCCGTTCTCATTCCGTTCCAGTTCAAACACCTTAGGATTGCCGTTGGAGTCGGTTTTGTATGGCTTGCCATCAATAACCACTGTCCTAGTAATCTACTTTTAGTAAAAGACCAAGGACTGTATTTTATCCGAGGATTAAATCCTACCAGCATGCCACACCAAGTATTTTCTTTTTTTGGACAAGCTACAAATTACTCCGCAAAAAGTATATTACCGTTTGCGCTCTCAATTTACAGATGCCGGAAAGGTTTCGAAAAGACGTGTCCGTTCGACCTAACCAATCTAAAGGTAAGTATAGCAAAATTTGTCTTGACCCGCTTCGCGGGAATAAAACAAAGGGTCAAAAATTTAAAGAGTCAAAGCTCAATTAAGAGGTAAAGAGTTACAAGATCTACTTGCGAAGAGAGAAAACGATCCGGTCCTCGGGATGCCACCAGTCGTCAGGACCAGCCCAACGGCTGTCCAGCCACGCGCCGATCCCAGGCCGTACCAGTCCAAACACCCCAGGAAGGCCGTCGGAGCCGGTGATTGGTCTCATCGCCATCCAAAGGACATCTCCAACCTGCAGCTTACTGCCGTTTTGAAGCAGATATTCAAAAGCTGTCTCATGTGGTACAAAATTGAGATCTAGCTTGGTCATTAGTCCTCTTGTAAATGGTGCTGGGTTACCTTGCTCGTCAGTGTCTTTTTCAGTACCAATAAGTTCAGCAGTTGTTGGGTTAGGAGTTGAAGTTAAATCTCTTACTTCTGCGGTTACAAGATCAACTTGGGCTCTTTCTGGCAGATATTCGAACTCGGTGCTTTCAGCCATACTTCTTGCGTAAGAACCTATTTCAACCTTGCGCCCAGCAATTTTAAGCTCGTCGACTTCCTTTAGGAGTCTCTGTGGGTCTTTTCCACCCACCCCCAGTATCTTTGTACTAGCTTTACCTTCAAGATGAGAATGTAGTCTCGATCCAGGAAGAGAAAATTCTCCATATAATTCTCGCCAAGTTCGATTAGCTTTAATTATTAAATTTGCCAATCCCGCTTTAGCCTTATCAGCATCATTTAGATAGCTTGCAAGACCTCTGCTGTTATCTCCCTCAATCCATTTCATTGCCATATATGAGTATCCTAGCAGACTATAAGCTAAATGTCAAATGTTACTGAGATTAACAATTTAATTGTGGCTAGGGAACCTAATTACCAAACGTATCTTGGACACAGTAGTTTCCCAATATTCCTCTCCAACGTTCAGTGTGTAGATATCTTACTTATTGTCAGGATATACGTGCCATTAATTTTTCTGGACATCCAAAGCTAGTTTATTGCATAATGAATAGGTGAGGTGGATTGGAAAAAATAAACTCCTATTGCTGATATTGTTTTTAATCTCAGCCCTTTATTTTGCTTTGAGACTGCCTAATTTGACACTGCAGCCGATATTTGCTGATGAGGCTATTTATATCAGGTGGGCACAAATTATGAAATCAGAGCCTACCCTGAGGTTTTTACCCCTGTCTGATGGTAAAACACCTCTTTTTATGTGGGCCATGATCCCCTTCTTTAAAATTTTTGAGGATCCCTTATTTGCTGGTAGATTCTTATCGGTTCTGTCTGGTTTTTTTACTCTTTTAGGGATCTCTTTTATCGGCTGGAGGTTTTTTAACGCTCGAGTCGGGCTCTTAGGCGCTTTATTAATAGCCGTTACGCCCTATATTGTCTTTTTTGACAGAATGGCCTTGGTAGATTCGATGTTAACTGTTTTTACTGTTTGGAGTTTGGCTTTGGGGTTACTCCTCATCCAGTCTCCCCGCTGGGATTTGGCTATGCTGCTGGGATATTTAATGGGTGGTGGGTTGCTAACTAAACCTTCAGGGGTGTTTAATTTAATCTCGCTTCCCGCCACCATCCTAACTTTTAATTGGTTAGGAGTTAACAAAGAAGGAAAGCTAGTTAGGATATTTTTTACCTGGGGAGTGGCAGTAATTATCACTCTGATAATTTATAACATCTTAAGGCTTGGTCCGGGGTTTACTACCATGAATAGTAGGAATCAGGATTATATCTTTTTACCCCAAGAGATTAAAGATAGAATCTGGGATCCATTTATCCCTCATTTTCGGGACATCTCTGAGTGGTGGCCTAAACTCTTAACCCTACCAATTTTAATGATGGGAGCTATTGGGGTCAGTTGGGGGATTGTAAGCCGAAATAAGCATGTTCTATCTATCTTGGTCTGGACTCTTGTCCCTTTAATTGTGCAGATGATGTTTTTGAGAACGTTTACTACCAGATATATTTTATTTTCTATTCCCCCGCTACTGTTGTTAACAGCTTGGGGAGTGGATCAGTTATGCCAAAGATTTAAAAAGTATAACTTACGTTTTATGATCTTGGGAGCAGGAATCCTGGCCGTATTACCGTTGATATTGGATTATCAATTATTAACAAATCCGTTTGAAGCTGATTTACCCCGAGAGAGTAAAAGAGGCTATTTTGAGGAATGGACAGCTGGATATGGATTAGATGAGGTGGCAAAGTTCTTAATTATTGAAGCTAAAAAAGAAAGTATAGTTGTAGGCACAGAGGGAAGTTTTGGCACACTTCCCGATGGACTGGAGATTTATCTAGATAAATATCACCACCTGACAGATAATAATCACAAAATATCAGTGGTGGGAGGAAAAGCCACTATCTCAGCTCAATTGAAACAGGCTGCACTTGATCATCCAACCTATTATGTGGCCAACAGAGCTAAAAATTTCCCTGTGCCATCTGAGCTAAGGTTGCTAAAAGAATATCCCAAAGTTATTGGCCCAACTCTACCCCAGGAAGCAATTATGTTATTTAAAGTTATTCCAAGTAGGTAGTTGTGAAAAGCTTATTAGTTAAAGTTGCATTATTAGTACTTTTAATAATTCCTTCATTTTATACCCTAATAAAACCAGGGTTTTTTCCAATGCAGGATGATCTGCAGGCGTTTAGAGTTCAGCAGATGTATGAATGTTTTAAAGATCTGCAGATTCCTTGTAGATGGGTTCCTGACCCTGGGTATCAATACGGTTATCCTCTATTTAATTATTACCCACCGAGTGTTTATTATCTTGGCGGACTACTACATTTAATAGGTTTCCAGATTATTGATGCTGTCAAAATATTATTTGCTTTAGGTTACATCCTGTCTGCTTTAACCATGTTCGTGTTTTTACGCTCGCTGTATAAAGACAAAATAGCTTTTATTGGAGCCTTGCTTTACACTTATGTTCCTTATAAAGCTACAGAGGTCTATGTCAGAGGAGCGATGAGTGAGTTCTGGGCGTTAGTAATCTTTCCTTTATTGTTTTGGTCCTCCTACCAATTTATTAAAACCCAAAAACTTAAATATTTTATCTGGCTCGCTGTCTCAACCAGTCTTTTATTAACAACCCACAACTTAATGTCGTTAATATTTTTCCCAATTTTGGGGATTTGGTGTCTGGTGCATATTTATTTAGAAAAAAGATGGACAGTTTTAATAAAAATCTTGGGGGCAGGGTTATTAGGATTTGGTCTGGCAGCATTTTTTAGCTTACCGGTTATATTTGAAGGAAAGTATGTCCACCTTGAGTCATTACTGGGTGGATATTTTGATTACCGGCAACATTTTGTGGATTTAGACCAACTTTTTATCTCAAATCACTGGGGATATGGCTCTTCGTATTTAGGACCC